>Ga0302320_10000086_pt1 | contig 183023 bp, 173 predicted proteins | sample Bog_T0_3_FD_202130 | JGI IMG/M metagenome (GOLD analysis project Ga0302320, IMG submission 202130) | Peat permafrost microbial communities from Stordalen Mire near Abisko, Sweden - Bog_T0_3 | ecosystem: Environmental > Terrestrial > Soil > Wetlands > Peat | place: Sweden: Abisko, Stordalen... | reverse complement strand
CGATCCAGCAAAAACTATCCCGTTGCCGCCGAACTCTCGAACAGATTCAGCCCGGCTGTACCAGCCCGAAAGCCCGGAAACGGAAAAAAGCCGCTGTATAGTTATTTCGCGGACACTACACTAGTATCTTTTACGGTTCCAGTGATGGCTCCGAGTGTCTCCTGTGCGAAGGCGGAACCGCAAATCATCAGAAGGGTCGAAAAAGCGCCCAGTATAAAACAAGCGCGGCGGCGGTTGCTCATAAGTTTCATGGCCTTTCTTTCGAAAAAACTTCACTCTCGTGTAGTGTCTCTACTTAAGTCCAGGTAACAACGTGAGACTCGATGCGCAATCGCCGGTTCGTTCCGGAATTGCTTTTTTGGCTCACTGACGCAGGAGCACGAATCCGAGGGAAACAAAGTCCACTAACCGGTATTTTCCGTGATCGTAGCATAAAGTACGGGTTGGGTAAATGAATTACCAGAGTTTAAATGATGGAATATCGATGAAGGCGTCGAGCGACCGGCGGGCGGCGAAACCACCTGGGTTCGATGGCTTCTGTGGCACAATGAAAAACCATCGACATGGCGACCGACTGGTTCCCTCTCTGGCTGAGTCTCGAAGTCGCATCGGTTGCCACGGTTCTGGCGCTGGGGCTGGGATTGTGGCTGGCATGGCTGCTGGCTAACCGGGAGTTTGCGGGCAAGGATTTGCTCGATGCGATCACTACCTTGCCACTCGCATTGCCGCCGACGGTCCTCGGTTATTACCTGCTGGTGGTCATCGGGAGAAATAGCGGGTTTGGGCGTGCCTGGGAGTATGTCACGGGATCGCCTTTGGTCTTCACGTGGCGGGCGGCGGTGCTGGCCTCCCTGCTGCATGCGATTCCCTTGCTGGTGAAGTCGGCTCGGGCCGCGCTCGAGAGTGTCGAGCTTTCTTATGCGCGGGCGGGGCGGTGCCTCGGTGCATCCGAATGGCGGCTATTCTGGCGGGTTTCGTTGCCGCTGGCGAGGCGCCCCATTGCGGCGGCGACGGCGCTGGCGTTCGCGCGGTCTCTCGGAGATTTCGGGGCGACGTTGATGATCGCAGGAGATATTCCAGGCCGGACGCAGACGGCGGCGATTGCGATCTTCGATGCGACTGAATCGGGCCATGCAGCGGAGGCACGTTGGATGGTGATTGCGATCTCGGTGCTGACGGCAGGAATTGTATATATCGCGAATCGTCTGGAGCGGCGGCGCGTGGCGGCATGATTCGAGCCACGCTGGAGAAGCGTTTTGCGCCGGGGCCGGAATCGGCGGGATTTCATCTTCAGGTCGAGATCGAGGCGGGTCCGGGAGTGACGGTGCTGTATGGGCCGAGCGGGTCGGGCAAGACACTGACGCTGGATGCGATTGCGGGCCTCACGACACCGGATGCGGGGCGCATCATGCTGGATGACCGGATTCTGTTCGATGCGGGAGCGCGCGTGAATGTGCCGGCGCGACTGCGCACGGCGGGCTACGTATTTCAAAACTACGCCTTGTTTCCGCACATGACGGTGCGGGAAAACCTGAAATTCGCGGCGCACGCGCTGCCTCGTCTGGAACGGCATCGGCGAATCACGGAACAACTGGAACGGTTCCGGCTCACGCCAATGGGAGGGCGTTATCCACACGAGTTGTCGGGAGGGCAGAAACAGAGAGCATCGATTGCGCGGGCATTGATTGCGAATCCGCGGGTGGTTTTGCTTGACGAGCCGGCGCGCGGGCTTGACCCGGAATTGCGGGCAGACCTTTATCGGCTGATCGAAGAGCTTCGCGACAGTTTGCGCGTACCGATATTTCTGGTGACGCATGATCTGGAGGAGTGCCTGGCGCTGGCGGGGAATGTTTTGGTGTACGAAGCCGGGCGCGTGGTGCACCGGGCATCACCGACGGAACTGTTGCGGAATCCGGGTACAGAAGCGATTGCACGGCTGTTGGGGGGATTCAATCTGCACGAAGCGGAAGTGCTGGCGCTCGATCCGGCTCGGCAGACCAGCCGGCTACGGATTCTGGGGGAAGAGATTGACGGGCCGAATCTGCGCGGTTGCTTTAGGGGAGACCGGGTACGTCTTTGCAGCCGGCCGGAGGAATTGAGGCTGGCGACGAGTGCGGGACCGAATCGGATTGGCGCGGAACTGAAGCGGAGTATCGAGAGGCCGCAGTTTGTAAGGGCGGAGTTTGCGGAGAATATTGCGGTGGACTTACCGCGCGAGAGCTGGAAGAAGTTGCAGGAATCGGCGGGGCGATGGTGGATTGAGATCCCCGCCGATTCGCTGCGTCAGATCGCCCGCTGAATTACTCCTTGTCGTAAACCTGAACCGTATCGTTCGAAGGATCGTCTTTGCCGACGGTGGTGACGGTCAGGACCTTGCCGGCGCCCGAGATTCTGTAGGTTACCGTTTCCACGATCTTGCCGCGTTTGATCCCCGATTGCTCGACCGCAGCAGCATCGATTTTTTTCAGCGTAACTCCGTTGAGCGGAGACTCGGAGGGCATGGGATATTCGGCGCCATCATATTTCGCCGTGAATTCAATGCGGTCCATCATAGATCCGTTGCCGCCGTTGGCGTTCAGGATGCTGGCCTTCAGGGTGAATCCATTGTCCGCGGCGACAAAAGTGAGCGTTTTGCCGGTGGGAGGGTTCCGCAGCTTGAAGTCTGATTTACCGAAATTCAGGACCCAGGTTCCGATCAGGAGGTCTTTGGACTGTGCGAATCCTGGGTTGGCGCCGAATAAGAGTATGGCTGCGAGGAAGATCGCCGGGAAACCCAAATCAAGTGAGTTCTTAAGCATGGGACAGGGGGAGGCTGAGCCTCCCCGCCTGGTTTCTACTGCTTGTCGTAAACCTGAACGGTGTCGTTAGCAGCATCGTCTTTGCCAACGGTAGTGACGGTCAGGACTTTGCCGCCATTCGAGAGTTTGTACGTGACGGTTTCGACGACTTTCTTGCGCATGGTTCCGGAGCGAACGATGGTATTGGCATCGACACGTTTGAGGGAAACGGAGTTCAACGGGGATTCGGGCGGCATGGAGGCTTCACTACCGTCATACTTCACGGTGTACTCCCACTGATCGGTGGCGCCGTTGGCGTTGAGGATTTTGGACTTTTCGGTAAACCCGTTGTCACCAGCCACGAAAATCAATGTTTTGCTTTGTGGGGGGGCGATTGCCTTGAAGTCCGACTTGCCAAAATTGAGGACCCAGGTTCCGATGATTGGATCTTTTGCTTGCGCGGCGGCGGGCTGGGTGGCGAAAGACAGGGCCGACGCAAGGATTACGGCGGCGAATCCGAGGTGACGGGCGGTCTTGATCATTCTAGACTCCTTTTGGGGTGTAAATCTTTTCAAGGTGAAAATCGTTTCAGCTGCAAATTTATTCAGATAGATCGCGAGCAAGATTCACGCCCAAAACAGGGGTACCGTGCCGGATCGAGGCGATTATATCAAAGCGCCCCTGCCACTCGTCAATTTAACTCGTCCCTTGTCGCGGCCAGGTAAGAAGTTCCTAATTGAGCCAAGTAGAAAGTTCCTATTGACAGCCGCAAGGCTGAAGGATGGAACGAATCGCGATGAGCCAGGAGGAACGGGACTGGCTGGACTGGTTGAAACGAGCGCGGGACGGGAAGATGACGCAGCGGGAAGCTGCCGAGCGGATGGGAGTGACCGAGCGCTGGGTGCGGAAGCTGCTGCGGCGGATGAAGAAACAGGGGGATGCCGTGGTAGTTCATCAGTTGCGTGGACAAGCCTCCAACCGCAAGCTGCCCGCGAAAACGCAGAAGCAGGCGCTGGCGATCCTGCGTAAGCCGGACTGGCACGATTTCGGGCCGACGTTTGCTGCCGAGCAACTGGCCAAACATCACCAGATTCAAGTCGGAAAAGAAACGCTGCGCGGGTGGATGATCGAGGCCGGCATGTGGCAGCCGGGTTCGCGCAGGATTCAGGACGTGCATGGCTGGCGGCCGCGGCGCAGCGGGTTCGGCGAACTGACGCAATGGGACACCAGTGAGCATGACTGGCTGGAAGGACGAGGGCCGGTGCGTTATCCGGTGCGGATGATCGATGACGCCACCAGCTGGAGCTGGGGTCGCTTTGTGGAACGCGATGCCACGCCGTTGAACATGGCCGTGCTGTGGGAATACATCGAAAAGAACGGGCGGATGGTGGATGTCTACACGGATCGCGATTCGATGTTCACCGTGCCGCGGCGGAAAGGGGAAAGCGAACAGGAGCGGCAAGCCGCGGATCAAGGATTACCCGGATCAGCATCGCGCCCTGAGCGAGGCTCAGGATCTGGCCGCCATCCTGTGTCAATGCCGAGGATCGCATCATCGCCATCGGCTGCGCGTGGGACTACGGCTTGATGGAGAGTTGAAGGCGCGCTCTCTTTAAGCCCAAGCCTCCGCTCGGGGTTTCGCCAAAGCAATGGATCCCGGCCGAACGGACCCCACCTGGCGCTCCGGAAACACTCACGGGTTCTGCGTCACAGGAGGAGTCCCGCCGATTGCTTCGGAGCCAACCCCGTCGCCTCGGCTTTGGGCAGCTTCACCAGACGCGACTCCGGTCAAGCTGTGCGAATATTACGACTTGGCTCCGACACAAGAACCGACAAGAACCGACAGAACCCGTATGATACGTATGATTACCAAACGCCGGCAGGCGCAGCTCGCAGGCCTGAGTTCCTGAAAACAATGATTATGGAGTCGAATCGTGGTTCCCTACGGTAGGAACCTTGTCAAACAGGGCCAATTGCCGTAGGCTCAGCACCAAGGTCCGGGGCAATATTCTTATCCGGGCCTCGATGCAGAGGAGATGGAGATGGGGACAGTCGCGCCCGGTGTCGCTTTGAGACAGAAACCCGCGTTGGGGCAGAAAAGTGAAACGTTCGTTTATTTGATCGCTGTCATCGCGGCGCTCTGCGGCCTCCTGTTCGGTTACGACACGGGTGTCATATCCGGCGCTCTGTTGTTTGTGAAACGGGATTTCGGTTTGTCTCCGTGGATGCAGAGTGTGATCACGACTGCAGTTCTGGCGGGAGCGACGCTGGGCGCGGGCTTTAGCGGGCACCTGGCGGACCGTTTCGGCAGACGACGCATGGTAATTGCGGTCGCAATCCTGTTTTTTATCGGCAGCGTTCTGACCGGTCTGGCGCCAGGCGTGTGGTGGCTGGCAGCCAGCCGTGTCCTGGTGGGACTGGCGATCGGCGTCTGCTCCTACACAGCGCCTTTATACATCTCCGAGATCGCACCCGCCCGAAACCGGGGAGCCCTGGTATCCATGAACCAGCTTCTGATCACCCTGGGAATTCTGGTTTCGTACCTGACGGACTACGCGCTTGCAGGTGGCGAGCATTGGCGTTGGATGTTTGCTTTGGCAGCGGTTCCCGCCGCAATTCTGGCAATCGGAATGTTTTTTCTTCCCGAGAGCCCCCGATGGCTCGTCAGCGCCGGTAAGAGAGACGTGGCCCTGCAAGTGTTGCGAACCGTTCGTTCCGAGGAAGAAGCCAGCGCTGAACTGAAGCTGATCGAATCGCACAATCACGGTCAGGAAGTCCGATGGACAGAACTATTCCAGTTGGAATACCGGCCCGCGCTGGTCGTTGGCCTCGGGCTCGCGATCTTCCAGCAGATCACGGGGATCAATACGATCATCTATTACGCTCCCACGATATTTCAGCTCGCGGGATTCAGTTCGGCCGCCCAGTCAATCCTGGCCACCGCTGGTGTCGGACTGGTCAACGTCCTCCTCACCGTGCTGGCTGTGCGCCTGATCGACCGTACCGGGCGGCGGCCGCTGCTGCTGATCGGTATTGCCGGAATGATCGTCAGCCTGGCGGCGCTGGGATTGGTTTTCCGGCTCGGCTCGCATTCCTCCTCTTTAGGCTGGCTCGCGGTGGGCAGCGTCATGCTCTACGTTGCTTCATTTGCCATCAGCCTCGGTCCAATTTTCTGGCTTTTGATTTCGGAGATCTATCCGCTGCGCGTTCGGGGAATCGCGATGGGTGTAGTTACTATGGCTAACTGGGCCTTTAACCTGCTGGTTGCCCTGACGTTCCTGTTACTGGTCGAGAAGCTCGGACCAGCTCAAACGTTCTGGGGTTACGCCCTGGTCAGCGTTGCGTCATGGATCTTTGCCTGGCGGCAGGTCCCCGAAACTAAAGGCCGGACACTGGAAGAGATCAACGAGGCCTGGCGGTAGTCACTCTACACGGACCGTTTTTTCGAGCGGCAGATCGGCCGACGAGCGGCCAACCATGATCTTCACAGGCTCACGCTCCACGTCCCAGCCGTGCTTCTGGACGTTCCACCAGGCCAGGGCTGCGGCACTAACGGGGATTTGAACCGTTTTCAGTTCGTTGGGCTTCAGGGTGACGCGCTGGAACCCCTTCAACTCTTTGAGCGGACGCTCGACCTTCGATTGTGGATGCTGCACGTAAATCTGTACTACATCATCTCCGGCTCTCTTACCGGTATTCCTGACGTCAACGCTCACGGTTACGCTGCCACCAGCCTTCAGTTTCCCGGAACTGAGCCGTACGTTTGAATATTGGAACGAGGTGTAACTGAGCCCATAGCCGAACGGATAGAGCGGCTCTCCTTTGAAATACATGTAAGTTCGGCCATGGCGGATGTTGTAGTCCATCATGCCGGGCAGCTGATCGAGCGATTTCGGCCACGTTTGTACGAGGCGTCCAGAGGGATTGTAATCGCCGAAGAGCACGTCCGCGATTGCAGTGCCCTGTTCCTGCGCAGCGTGAGTGATATGAAGAATGGCCGGAACGTTTTGCTGTTCCCAATTGATGGCGAATGGAAAACTGGCGACGAGCACGACTACGGTTTTCGGATTGGCAGCACGGACCTGACGGATGAGATCTTCCTGGGCGGGAGGGAGGTCGAGCTTTTCGCGATCGCGGCCCTCGCGGCCTTCACCGGGATCGGCGCACGGCTTGGTGGAGGAGTCGGGATTGAACGCGCCGCCAGGGTTCGTGGCGCCGCACATGGGATCGTTGCCGACCACCACTACGGCGACATCGGATGACTTGGCCGCACGCACGGCATCCTCAATGTTGTCGGCCGCTGTGTTCACCGTGATGGCCGATCCGGCTTTGTCCTGAATACCCTTGAGCACGGAGATCGCGACGGGCGTAGGGCCGCTGTAGAAATCGAAGGCGACGGCCGCGGCCCGCGGGCCGACCACCGCGATGGATTTCAGAGTGGCACGATTCAGTGGCAGCATATTCTCGGCGTTCTTCAGCAGGACGACGGATTCCAGCGCCACGTCGCGCGCGACGGCCTTATGCTTTTGGCCCATCCAGGGTTCCGGTTCGCCGGCGGTACCGATCTTCGTGTAGGGCACCATGGATGGCGGATCGAGCACGCCGAGCTTGACGATTGTCTTGTACTTGCCGACGATGGCCGCGTCAATGTCGGCTTCCGTGACGAGCTTTTCTTTAAGAGCCTGATTGATCACTTCAGCAGTGGTGAGACCGCCGCGGCCGCGCACCAGACCTCCGCCCAGGTTACCCACGCCGACTTTGATAGCCGCAACGACCGCCTCGAGCGGGGTCTTAGAATAGTGCTGCAAATCGACGAGGTGAGCCATCGCGCCCGCGTCGGGAGTGATGATCCAGCCGGCGTTCCACTCCTTTTTCACCACGTCCCGGATGACGGGGTTGACCGCCATCGGAATCCCGTTCCAGGCGTTATACGCGGCCATAAACGACTTTGCTCCGCCGTCCACGAACGCCATGCGAAAGGGGACGGAGTAATACTCGCGCATGAGCCGTTCGTCGAAATCCGACGAGGACGAGCCGCGCGTGGTCTCGTTGCTGTTGGCGAACAGGTGCTTGAGGAGCGAGGCGGCCTGCCAGTATTTCGGATCGTCGCCCTGAATCCCCGTGACCAACGCGACAGCCATGGTGCCGGTGAGGAAGGCGTCTTCGCCGTAACTTTCGTCGGTTCTGCCCCAGCGCGGGTCGCGCGCCAGATCCGAGGTGGGGCCCATCAGGACGGAGGTATTGCGTTTGTATTTGTCGCTTTGCGTGACGTATCGGGCCTCATATCCCTCGACGGCTCCCGCACGCCGGATGAGGGCCGGGTCCCAGGTTTCGCCCATGCCGTAGACCTGCGAAAAAGAGGTCGTGGCGATCGCTTGCCCGCCGCCCCGGCCAGCGTTCAGCACTACCTGATGGATCGCCTCGGACGTACCGTAAGCAGGAATTTTCAGACGCTCAACAACCGGACTTCCGAGGGCCGCGATCTTCTCGTCGAGCGTCATGAGCGACAGGATATTGGCGGCGCGCTCCTCGACCGACAGACTGGGATTCTGAAACGGATATTGGTACTGCTGCGCCGCGACCGGCACGGCGCTCCAGGTCCACCCCAGAATCGCGATGCCGGATAAAAACCGGATTTTTCTCATTGGCTACTTGCCGGATTTGCCCACGAGGGCGGCGGTAATTGGCGGTTGATTATGATTCACGCGTGGTCTCCTTTTCCGGCTCGCTGAATCTTTTATTCTTTGGCGGCAGTTCTCTCCAACGCGGACTCATACAGTTCGCACGCGTTTTTATGGAGCCCTTCCCGAACTACCGGTCCGTCCGATGCAAAGTCGATATAAGCGGCTGCGGTGGGATCGTGTTTGGGCCAGTTGGGCAGAGAGCTTCCATTTGGGTTGCCGGTTTTCGCAAAATTGGTCCAGTATTCCATTACCTGATCGGAGAGGCTGCGGTCGGCTGGCTGGTTAACACCCCTGAACAGGTTGCCGAAGACGTATTGCATTTCCCAGGAATGCACTGCGCCCGCAGGTTCGGGCGCACGGGTGAACTCGTATTCCCACGTCGGAAATTTTACGCTTCGCCAGTTGGCAACAATCACCGTTGCGCAGCGCATGAAATTGTCGGTTTCCCACTGAGCGTTCCCGCCACCGTGCGGGGCATATGTGTCCGGACTTGCGCCGTCAACGCCGTACATCTTAAAGGCCTGCTCCGCCCGATCGCCATAGAAGGCTTCCAGCGCCTTCTTCAGTGCTTCCGGGCCACCGGGCAGAGTGGCTTCGCGGCCGTTGTTGCCTATGATTAAAGGCACCGGCAGTTCCTGGTGCTCCTTGAAAACCAGCGCCGGCTGTTTCACGACGGCATATCCGTCTACACCTGCTCCGGGACGCATCGGCTCACCCCGGCCGTATCCAGGCGAACCTTTGAGAATAGCGTCGGTCGAAAGCCCGCGAAGGAACTTGATCTGGCCAGTCGCAGGAGCGTTAAACTTTGCCGCCAGCTGAACTCCCTCCTGTTCCCGTTTGGCCCGCGGCGGCGTCACTTCACTGCTGACGATGACGGTGCCACTTTCCTCGATGGCATGGTGAATCAGGCCCCTGGTAAGCGGGGAGGCGAGCAACAGCCCGACGTCCTGGCTTCCAGCCGACTGCCCGAACAGGGTGACGTTGTTGGGATCGCCGCCGAACCTGGCTATATTCTCTTTCACCCACTTCAGCGCCGCGACCTGGTCCAGTATCCCGTAGTTGCCGGAAGCGTGATGCGGAGATTCGGCGGTTAATTCCGGATGCGCCAGAAACCCGAACAGCCCCAGCCGGTAATTGACGGTCACTACCACCACGCCATGACTTGCCAGACGTTGGCTGTCGAACAGCACGTCCCTGGCACCTGCCAATCCGGCCGATCCACCCATGTTGCCGCCGCCGTGGAGCCAAACCATAACTGGCCTCCGCGCCTTGGCTGGCCATTCGGGAGTCCAGATATTCAGGAACAGACAATCCTCTCTACCTTTGTCCGCGGCCGCCTTGTTCCACTGCGCGTCGATCTGCGCGCAACTCGCTCCGAATTCCCCGGCATCGCGCACGCCGGTCCATGGTTTCACGGGCGCGGGTTCTTTCCAGCGCAGATCGTCCACGGGCGGTGCGGCGTATGGAATGCTCTTGAACACAGCTCCGGCGGCAAGTGACCGGCCTTCGATCTGCCCTCCGGGCACGGCTACGATTGGATCGCCTGGCTGGGACGCGTTTAGACCGTCACCTGGCCGAACCTGAGCCATGACTGGCCCGAAAGTCAGGAGTAGGGCGACTGTTAGTTGAGTTTTCATAAAATTGACTCCGATCCTGCACCTAATTCACCACCGCAACTTTTTGCATCCAGATAAGGGTGATTGACATGCCGTCTCTTAATTGAGACCCACTGGTGTGCAGATACTATTCGAGTTAAGGTGCTGTTGCCAGGCGCATACGGTAATGAGTCCGTGGCTCTTGCGTAAGCGACTTAAAAACAATCACATGTGCGCTAAATGTCAAAACAGGTAGCGGCCGTATTATACGTGCCTTCCCAGGCTGGAGGAGAGACCGGCGCCGGAGAGCACCAGACCGGCGGATTCCGCCGTGCGGCTTTCAGCGTATCCATTATGGTGTGTCATAGATTCGCCTGATCGCTTCAGGTTCGAGCACCGCCTATCAGCATCACGAGCCGATCGTCGCGTAGCGGCTTGCATTCGCTTACCGTGTCGAACACCATCGTGTTGGGCTCGGCCGCTGTCCATGGCAGGAAGCCCGCACCCGGATTGCCCGTCTTCGCGAAGCTGAGCCACGCTCCGGCAACCTTATCCTGCAGCGTCAGCGCCACCGGACCACCGCCGGTCGCCAGCCTGATGTGCGGCTCGTTCACGTTGTGGAACGCGAAGGCGATCTCCGAACAATGGAACGACGTGATCCCGCCGTTTACCGGATACTCCCACGCGAACAGATAATTCCACACCGGCGTTCTGCTCTTTTCGAGCTTCCACGCCAGCGTCTGCTTCACCGTCGGCCGCGACCCATTAGCGAAGTACAAAACGTCCTGCACCTTCTTGCGCGGGAACGCCTTCCGGAATTCCGTCACCACCTGCGCTTTCTGCTCGCCGTAGGCCCTGGTCAGATTCTCGTCGATCTCCGCCTGGCTCCAGTCATTTTTGCGTCCGTTGCCGCGCACCAGTGTTCCCTGCATCTCGCTGAACACGGTTCCCGCCATCAGGGGAATCGTGGAGGCCCAGTCGCAGAGTTCGCGCATCACGTATTTGTCGTCGGCAACCACTTCCCAGCCGCCTCCGACACCGCCCAGTCCGCGGGCCGCCTGCGCCACTTTGCGCGTCGCCGCCGTGCCCGCAACGATCAGGTCTTTATACGGAACCTTCTTCAGCCCGTCGATCCGCGAACCGTCGAGGCTCAGTTGCTTCAAGGTCTCCGCCGCAATAGCTTGCTGTCTCCCGATCGCAGTTGCCGACTCCTCAGTCCGGTAGTTCAGACCGCCCCCGCTCTGCGCAATCGCTTTATGGAACAGCCCCTTTGCCACGGGCATATGCATGAGCCGTGTCACCTTGCTGCCGCCGCCGGATTGCCCGAAGATCGTCACGTTGGCCGGGTCGCCGCCGAACTGCGCGATGTTCTCCCGCACCCACTGCAAAGCGGCAACCAGGTCCGCCATGCCCGTGTAGCGCGAGTTCCCGTACTGCGCGCCATAGGCTGAAAGATCCATCGTGCCGATGATGTTCAGCCGGTGATTCAGACTCACCACCACCACATCGCCGAACTCGCTCAGGTTCCTGCCGTCATAAGCATACGACTCCATCGACGAGCCGTTGGTGAATCCGCCGCCGTGCATCCACACCATCACGGGCTTCTTCAGGCCGGCGCTGGCATCCTGCGTCCAGATGTTGAGGACCTGGCAGGCTTCATTCTCAAGCCAGTAACGGTGCGGAAATACGAATTCATCGGGACCGGGCTTGTCCTGCGCCGGAATCGGCGACACCGGACCCCACGCCTGCGCGCCCCTGACACCGTCCCACGGCTTCACCGGTTCCGGCATTTCGAACCGCTCCGCCTGGGCGTAGGGAATGCCGAGGAAGGTGCTTGTCCTGCCGTCGCGGAAACCGCGCAGCTTGCCGCTTGTTACCTGCACAACGGGCGGGTTCAGGTTCGACGAATCCCCGGCTTGCGCCGCGTCGCCGGTCTTAGCGCCCAAAGCGGGCGCGGGTTCGATTCCTATGGCAGCCAGCGCACCGCCCATAACGGCCGCGCCGCCCAACAAGGCACGGCGATTCATAAGTACCGATTCCGACGATGGATGCGATTTGCGATTAGTCATACATCTCCCTTGCGAGCTACCCGCCAGTGACCTTAACCGGCCCGGTACGGGCGCCAGCTAACGAGAGCGCGAATACAGGAAGTGCCGGAAGAAGTAATGTCGGCCGAGTGCTCACTTTGTTGTAAACCTTCAGTTTGTTGTAAACCTTCAGTGTGGAGATGCTATTCCAATTGAGGGACCCGTGTCAGGCCCATACGGTAATAACTTCGAGGCTCTTGCGTAAGCGATTGAAATAACATGATATGAACGCCATATCGAAGCAGGCAGCGGGCGGTATGATACTCCCATCGCCGCAGGCGCTTCTTACCAGAAATAGGTGGCCAGAACCCTGGGCGGCCCTGAATTACCCGCAATCACTTTTGTCGTAATGACAACCTGAAGATTTTTGTGGTCCCAGTCTTCCGGAGCGACCCTTCCAATGGCTGCGAGGTATTCCGAGTTGGTCAGGAACTCGCCGGCGGCCATTGTGCCGTAACCGAGCAACCCGGCCGCCACCACCACCATGCGGTCGGTGGTCGGATCGAGTCGCCGTGAGATGAGCGCGTAATCCTGGTTCAACTGCAGATAGGGCGTCGTCAAATTCACGGCCCAGTCTTTGCTGCCGGCGTTCTGGCTATCTTTGATCCATCGGAGATTGCCCGCCTGCTCAAAGGTGAAGCGTTGGGCGCCTGTCAGGCGGATGGTCCAGTCGTTATTGAAAGCACCGATCAGGACTACCGGACCATCGCGGAGGTCAGCAAAGCTGGCGACGCTCTCTCCGCGGATTCTGTAGGACACCCCTAATGACTGGAGCGCTCCCGCCACTTTGGTGAGAGTCGTGACATCGGGGATCGTGAGGTTCTGACTTCCCTGCAAATACAATTCTTCCGGAGTAAGCGTCGCATCCGAACCATCGGCGGATGCGGAAGCCGGGGCCATACCCTGAGTACCGGATGGAGATTCGGGTCGTACAAAGCGAAGGTTCGGCCGCTGACCAACGCATAACAACACGGGGTTCGAAGCTCCGATCACGGGTGTCCAGAATTTCCGGAGTGCATTACCGGTCACCCACGGCCTGGACCAAAGCAGAGGGAAACAGGCACCCACAAGGACAGCGATGACGAGCGGAAGCCACGCCTGGCGAGCCCGTAACCGAGTGCCTGGCGCACGAAAGACCAGTGGAGGAACCGGGGAAACTTCGATCGATCCGGTTGGAACTTCCGGGGCAGGCACGCGGATTTCCGGAACGTAGGAGCCGACCGGCAGATCTATGCGGATTTCGTTTTGACGGCCGGACTCGTGATAATACTGTGCAATTCGCTTTCGAACTTCCCCTGCAGTGGTGCGGACAACCGGATCAAGGGTGGTATCGTAATCCGGCTTCCTTTCAAAGACCTCAATCCCAAGAGTTCGTTCCTTAAGGTCGTCGGTTTGCCCCTGCAGAGTTCGTTCTACCAGAAAGCGGAGCAGATTTGGATAGCGTTTGCTGTTGCGAAACAACGGATCGGCCAGCATCCGTTCCAATTGTGCCTGGATAGCTTCCCGCTCCGCCTCCGGGCGCAAGGACCGTGAACGAGTCTGTTCCGGAGGTCCGTGCAGCGTCTGGCTGTGCATCCCGATGACGGACGTTACTCTATCACAAAAAGACGGCGGCTCCGACACAGGAACCGATGTCGGGTGAGCGACAGGAAAGTGGGGGAACTGTCGAAGTGCACGCCAGTGAAACGAATCTGAGCGTACCCTGTACTTACAGGTTCTGGCCAGTGGGGCGGACCCCCGGGTCCGCGGGCGACTCCCTGGTCGCTCATCCCGCGCTCGACCATCGATAGTCTTTGGCTTGACCTGCTAACCCTGCCCGCACAGGATTCCCCTCAATGTAATTCCGGATCTTCTCGAATTCCGGCATATGCCGCACCAGGTGGCCGTAACTCTCTTCCTGCCAAAAGGGGCTTCCCGTCAAAGCCAGCATTGCGTTGGCCCGCCTGGCCGTGATGCCTTTCAACGATTTCGTCAGTTTGGCCAATGGCACGGCGGGAGAAGCCAGCAGATGAACGTGATTTGGCATAACCACGAAGGCATGCAGAAGATAGTGCCCGAGGACATTGGCGTTGTAGTGCATGGCTTCCACGATCATGTTCGCGATGGCTGGCTGGCGGAGGCAAGACCGCGCCATTGCAGGCTTCGTCCAACAACCGATCCAAAGCGGCAAATGCCTGTCCCGAGTTGAGCATGTCCGTCGGGAAAGGCCGGTTGGGTGGCAGACTGTCGTGGAGACGCCACGTGAGAAAGACCGGCTGGTCAATCTCATAGAAGTGCGGAAGCCGCCGCCGGTAAAACGTCATACCTGGGTAGTTGCAGGGCACGGCGGAATTCTCAAATGACAACCAGCCGACCGGGGGGTCGGCTGCGGACCAAGGGGTCCGTCCCACCAAAACGTCCGAGTCCGCACCACTTCTATGTCGCACACCCACCGATGTCAGGAACCGATGTCGTTGTCGCGGCCAGGTGAGAAGTTCCTATTGACAGCCGCAAGGCTGAAGGAGGGAACGAATCGCGATGAGCCAGGAGTTTATTTCCCCCCGAGTTTATATGTATCGCGCGCCGGGAAAATAGCCCAGGAATGCAGCGCCTGGGCGTTGCAACGGGGCGTCCGCTGCAGGCGTGATTTGCCGAACTGGTGCCCTTCATGGGTTTGGTGATAGCCTTTTGCTGGTGCCGGTTTTGGCGGGTTCCGCCTGTGGCGCTGAGGCATTCACGATTTCGGTGGAGGGAAATAGAGATGGCTGACGAAAAGCTCCAAGGGCCTCCCGGTCCGCCGATGCCGCCCTGGCCTCATCCGGGGACGCTTACCGTTCCACCGGGCTGGAAGATTACGTTCACGTATATCAGTTCGCCTCTCAATCCGCAGCAGATGCGCTTCATCGTCGCGGGTGCGGGAGTTGAAGGCGGATCCTTCGGTGCGACGCAAACGCCCAGAACGTTTGCAGCTGGGAGCACGGAGGTTACGTTCGAGATTACTGCTCAATACGACAATCCGGGTCCCTTACCGCCTATCGGATGGGACAACATAGTGAACCCGCAGATCAACGTCTACAGCGAAATCCCGATGTGGAGCTGGAACTGCCTTTGGGGATATCAGGATGGGTATACGATTGTGCGGGCCACTCTTTCGCAGTAAGCGATTACTGCTTCGCCCACTGCTTCTCATAATATCTGTCGGGTAAATCGGTCTAACGGCACCCAGAGAAGAGTTGAAGTTGTCGAAGTTAATGAAGCTGGGCAAAGACGGCGACGGCTTTGGGATCGGTTGGCTGGGCGGTTCCGCGGTCCACTTCGAGGAGCTTGCAGGCATAGCGCTCGCCGAGCCCATGCTCGGCCATAACCAGCGAGACAGGCAGGGACGAGACCATAGAGGGGGTTGGCCCGCGTGCCCAGCGGCTTCGCAGCGTCTTTAAATGCCGCTCGCGCGAATCCAGAAGCTTTCTGTCCACCTGGCTCCAGGAGGCACGGTTTGCAGGTCTGGGTACTTGCCTTCATGATTCAGATTGACGGCATTGGTAATTCCGGTCATCGGCTCGAAACAAATGAAATCCCTGGTTTGTCCCTCCGGCGCGGGCGGCGCAAAAATAACCGCCACAGGATATCGAGGACCAAACAGGGTTTCCACTTTCATGCCGCGCGCTTCAATGGAGAAATGGGCGCGGCCTTCGGCATCGCGCTCCAGATCTGTAAAGCCAGTGTCCAGCGGGTGCCCCAGGAGAGGCAACGGATTCGGCAGGTCATACGGCTTGAACTCGCCAGTGGCCACCAGACGGCTGTCGGCGACTACGATCTTACGCGCGGGAATGTTGGCTACCCACTGGTCGCGCGGGACATCGGGGAGCCGATAAAACGGGTGAAATCCAAGCGCCACCGGCATCGGTTCCGCGCTCAGGTTCGTCACCGTCAATTTTACTTCCAGCATTCCATCCGCAAGCCGATAGGTCATCTCATATTCGTGGGCGAATGGCCATTGAGCCATTAACTCGGGGTGCTTCCAGAACAGGAGCCTGCTGGTCACGTGCGCCGATTTGCGGTCCGCCGCCACCTCGGTCACTTCCCACAGATCCGAGTTCCCCAGCAGTCCGTGAATGGGAATCGGGCCTTTGACATTTCCCAGCGTCATGTTGAACGTATATTTCCTACCATTGGCCCAGAAACTCTCTGCGTCCAGGCGATTCGCCCACGGCGCAAGGAACGGCACGCCGCTCAGGGTCCGATTCTTTATAAGCTCGGCAAGATCTGACGAGGGGGAATACAGAATATTTTTCCCATGTACCTTCATCTCGGTGACTCGATTGCCGAGGGACGGCAGAATCGACACTTCCACGCCTTTCGCCGTGTCCGCAAGACGAATCACGGCGACCCCTTGTTCCGACATCGTGCGGGCCGAGTAGTTTTGAGCGACGGTGAGGACCGGGAGCGCCAGGAGCAGAGCCAGGAGTTTCATTTCCCCACGAGTTTACATGAATCGCGCGCCGGGAAAATGGCCCAGGAATGCAGCGCCTGGGCGTTGCAACAGGGCGTCCGCTGCGATCTAATCGTCGCCGAGCCGGTCGGCAGGGATGCGAATGCGGACACAGAAAAGAGTTGAAGTTTTCGAAGTTAATGAAGCTGGGCTAAGACGGCGACGGCTTTGGGATCGGTTGGCTGGGCGGTTCCGTAGTAGGCGAGGAGTGCGGTTCGAAGGTCAGGATCGGGCTGGCGATTGCCCAGTTCGATTAAGAGTTTCGAGCAGGAATCGTCGGCCAGATGGTATTCGCCGAACTTAGAGGGTTTGCCGGTATCGAAATTCATGTTGGGCAACTGGAGATCGCCGCCCGCGCGCACTACGGCGAGCTTTTCTTTGTAGAGAGTGACGGATTTGACGAAACTGTCTTCGAAGAGCTTCTGCGCCGCGGGTGTGGGGGCATGAAAACTGAGAGTGCTGAGGGGGCCGATTTTGGGGAGAAAACGAATGATGATGGCGAGCAGGCGGGCACCGAAGCCAGGCCTCGAGTAAGTAGTTCCCCATTCTTTCTCGTAGCTGGAACGGGAAATGTCATAGATGAAACGGCGTTTGGTGATGCCGGGAACGTCTTTCATGAGATCTTTCTTTTTGTCCTGCCAGGCCGCGCGGGTCAGCTCGGGGACGATTGACGAGGCGGTACGGCGGTAGCTGCCGAGGGCGAGGCCCAGATCTTTCACCACGTTTTTCAAGGGGACGCCGTAGGTCTGCTCAAAGGCTTTTTCCAGCAGGGGGCGGGCTACTTCGAAGCCGATGAAAGCGTGGTAGCGGTCAGGCGCATAGTGGTTCTCGGCGATCTCGGCGACATCGAAAGAAAATTCGACACGAAGGTGGTCGCGGGGATTGTCTTCGTAGGTCGCGGTCTTGCCGAATTTTCTGCGGATCTTCTTGTACGTCATGGGGACGACCAGGTTGGTGGCGATGGAATGACCTTCGTTATCGGCGGCGTAATGGGCCAGCGATCCGAGGGAGAAGGCGAATTCGTCGAGGTCATTGTCCTCTTTTGCCATGGCGAATTCGTTGAGGATGAAATCGCCGCTGCGGAAATAGTGGACCAGGTCACTGAACTGGTGGCTGCCAAAGGGATAGTAGCCCATGTCCTGAATGATGGCTCCGCCATAGGCGAAACCGTGAGCTTTGGTCAGATCTTCGGGGGTGGCGGCGGGAAAGCGGGCGAGGAGAATGGGTTTGATGGAATCGTCCCAGACGGAATCGATGATGGCTTCGTGGCTGAGGACGGAATAGGCCTGGACGCAGGGCGCAACCGTAATCAGCGTCAGGGCGAGGCACAGGACGCGCATTATTGAATTCAACTTTCTCAAACGGCCAATGTACGTCAGACTGGTTTTGTAGCGTCCCGGTGATTCACGCGAACGTTATAACCAGCACCACCCAGATTCTTCCGCATTTGATCGGCAATCATGACGGAGCGATGGTGTCCTCCGGTACATCCGAAGCCGATGGTGAGGTAGCTTTTGCCCTCACGGACGTAATGAGGCAGCAAATAGAGGAGGAGGCTGGTGATTCGCTCGAGAAATTCGCCGGTTTGGGGAAAAGAGCGGATGTAGCGGGCGACGGCGGGGTTGCGTCCGGTGAGTTTCTTGAACTTGGGGATGTAGTTCGGGTTGGGCAGAAAGCGGACGTCGAAGACCAGATCGCAATCGGGTGGCAGGCCATGCCGGTAGCCGAAGCTGTTGATATAGATCAGGATTTTGGATTCTTCGCGGCCGCCGCTGAATTTTTCGCGGATGAAGGCGCGGAGATCATGCACGTTGAAGCGTGAAGTGTCGATGGTGAGGTCCGCCAAAGCGCGGATGGGAGCGAGGAGTTTGCGTTCGCGGAGGATACTTTCGCGAATCGGATCTTCCGCGCTGAGGGGATGGGGCCGGCGCGTCTCGCTGAAGCGCCGCATCAGGGCATCGTCACCGGCTTCGAGGAAAATGAGGCTGGTGTTGAGGCTGGAGCGAATCTGGCGGAAGATGGCGGGGAATTTCGAAAGGCTGGCGCCTTCGCGGACGTCGACAACGAGTGCACCTTGCCGGATGGACGCAGAATCGCGCACGAGGTCGGCAAATTTGGGTATGAGTTCGACGGGAAGGTTATCGACGGCGTAGTAACCGAGATCTTCGAGGGCGCGCAGAACCGAGCCTTTGCCCGAGCCGCTCATTCCCGTGATGATGACGAGATCGGTTACGGGCTGGACAGGGCGCGGTTCCGGCGCGGGCATTTTGGTAACCGCTTTTGGCGCAGGTATTTTGGTAACTGCTTTTGGCGCAGGTATTTTGGTAACTGCTTTTTTCTTTGGAGCGGGCTTATTCGGATTCGGGCTGGATTGGCTCGACATCTTTTAGCGAAACGCCGCGCTTTCCGTCGCGGTATTTCTCGCGAACACGCAGAGCCTGATGCTCCAGTTTGCCGACGGCCGCATGGATGGCGGCGAAAAGGTCGGCGTCAGAAGCCTGTCCCACGAGTTCGTGGTGGTGATAAGGCACCGTGACTTCGACGATATTGGAGTGATGCTCATGGGAGAGAACGACGTGGGCTTCCGCCTCGCCTTTCCCATTATCCAGCAGCTTCCCTACCTTTTCGAACTGCTCTGTCAGTTTCTGCGATTGGGCGGGCGACAGCTCGATGTGCCGTCCGGTATAGGTCACTTTCATTGTTTCAGTCGCGAACGCGGCGCTGATGAGTAGACGGAATCTTCATATCCTCGCGATATTTGGCTACGGTCCGGCGTGTTACGTCAATGCCTTCCGATTGCAGCCTTGCGGTGATAGCGTCATCCGTCAGCGGGCGTTTTGCATCCTCCTCCTCGATCATCTTCTTGACCCTGCGCTTTAACAGTAGCAGCGGGGTTTCGCTGCCCGAAGGCCCTTGCACCGCTTCGGAAAAGAAGTAGCGCAGCTCATAAACACCGTGAGGAGTGTGCGCGTATTTATTGGCAACGGCGCGGCTGACGGTGGAAGGGTGTACACCCACCTCTTCGGCGACGTCTTTGATCATCATGGGCTTCAGCGAATTGATGCCCTGGAGCAGGAATTCGGTCTGGCGGCGGCGAATGGCTTCGCACACGCGCAGGATGGTGTGCTTGCGCTGCTCAATGTTTTTCATCAGCTGCAGAGCCGATGAATAGCGCTCGCGGACATAATCGCGGACTTCTTTGGTGGCGCCCTGATCGCGGTCGAGCATCTTGCGATACTGCGCGTTCAGACGCAGCTGGGGCAACTCATCCTCATTCATCTGGATGATGAAATCTTCGCCGTCACGGATGAAATAAACGTCGGGCTCGACGGTACGGGCGCCGGAACTGGAGTAGCGGATACCGGGGCGGGGATTGAGCCGGCGGATCATGGCGACGGCAATATCGATATGTTCCGCAGGACGCCCCAGAACGCGGACCAGTTCTTTGAACTGGCGCATTTCGAGGAGGCGCATGTGACTCGAAACGATCTGCCAGGCAACGCCGCCTTTTCCGTTCACGCTTTCAATCTGCAACAAGAGGCATTCGCGAAGATCGCGAGCGCCGACACCGGCGGGATCGAGCGATTGCACGGCTTTGAGGCCGGCTTCCATGCATTCCTTCGTGTAACTGCCCTGAGCACCCATCTCGTCGAGACTGGCGGTGAGATAACCGTCTTCATCGAGATTGCCGATGATGGACTCGGCGGCATCGCGCGTGTCGTCATCGATCAGGCTGACGCTGAGCTGCGAACGAAGGTAATCGGGCAGGGTCTGAGGCTGAGAAAGGAAGGTTTCGAAGGACGGTTTATCGACGGATTCGGAGGCCGGGCTGCGGTAGCCGGGGTCCAGATAATCGTCAAAGAACGACCCGAAATCAATTTCGTCGAAGGGATCGGTTGTGGCGCTTTCCGGAGTGTCGGAAGGCTCGGGCAAAATTTCAAGACTGCCATCCGCCATGCGCTCGGGAGCGAGGGCTAATTCCGGGGAATCGCCGTTGAGTTTGATGTCGGCGGCATCGAGAAGAGACTGATCGGCAGGATCCGACCCGCGCTCGGCTTCGAGCAGGGGCTGCAGTTCCTCCGGGGTAATTTCCTCCCCTTCTTCGGAGGCTTCCTCAAGAACGGGGTTCTCGACGATCTCCTGATTGATCATCTCCTTCAGCTCCATACGGTTGAGCTGGAGAACGGTGACCATCTGGACGAGTCCAGGAGTGAGGATTTGTTTCTGCGCTACTTTAAGTTGAAGCCGGGGCGACAGACTGCTCACGAACCCATTATAAGCGTGGAATTGAGATCAATTTCATGAAAAGTGTGTCCCGAGTCACATAGTGGAAGCAAAATTGCAGGGCATTTTGTGCTCGCGCGGCACACCTGCCGCTGTGGAGAACCTGCCGAAACAAAGATGGGTATGGGTCGAGTGCGGCTGTGCACGTTTGTCCATAATGGTAAGGACCAAATTCTTTTGTGGAGCCCTTACTGTGAAGAGATCCCTGCTGTTACCGGCAGCGTTTAGTTTTGCGTTCGTTATATTTGCTCCGGCGGTGTTTGCCGCGGATGTTCCTGAGATTCCGTTCGATTCCGTTGCCAATTTCCTGAAACTGCCGACCGATATGCATCTCGGGGAAGTTTCTGGAGTGGCCGTGAATTCGAAGAAACACGTGTTCGTTTTTTCGCGCGGGAACACGACCGGTCCGGCTTATGCCGCTACAGCCGCGCAGTTGCTCGAATTCGGTCCCGATGGGAAGTTTCTGCGGGAGATCGGGAAGAACCTTTATGCGTGGTCGTACGCGCACGATGTGCGGATCGACAAGGACGACAATATCTGGGCGATCGATAAAGGCTCGGACATGATCGTCCGGTTCAATCCGGAAGGTCGGGTAACCATGTTGTTCGGGCGTAAGAAAGAGGCTTCGGACGACAACGCGGTGGCGTGGACGCGGGTGAATCCGCCGCGGCCGGCTGTCGATGGGCAGTTCCGCCAGCCGACGGACGTGACCTGGGATAACGACGGGAACATTTACATCAGCGACGGCTACATCAATTCGCGGGTCGCGAAGTACGACAAGAACGGCGATTGGGTGAAGCAGTGGGGCTCGCCGGGGAATAAGCCGGGAGAGTTCAATCTGCCGCATGGAATCGCGTCGGACAACCAGGGCAACATTTACGTGGCGGATCGGAACAACCGGCGCATACAGGTGTTCACGGGCGACGGAAAGTTTCTGCGCGAGATGAAGATGGATGTTCCGGTGCCTGCGGATGCGAAGCCATGGATGGGGAATCCGATAACGTCGGAGACGGCGCCGAACTTCCAGCCGGGTTCGCCGTGGGCGATCTGCATTACGCCGGGGCCGACGCAATATCTCTACACGGCGGACGCGTTTCCGGGGCGCATCTACAAGATGACGCTCGACGGAAAAATGCTGGGAGTACTGGGGAAGTCGGGACGGCAGTTAAAGCAGTTCGGCTGGATTCATCAGATGGCGTGTCCGGCGGAGAACGAGCTTTACGTGGGTGAACTGCTGAACTGGCGGATTCAGAAGTTGATTCTGCATCCGGCCAAGTAGTTTATTTCGCGGGGGCGACCTGGACGCCGGCCACTTTAGCGCGCTGCAGAGATTCTTCGATGAATCCGGCAGCGCGTTTTTCGTTGATGAACTTGTTCAGTACGGCGACGCCTTCGGAGTTGCCTTTGGCTACTACCAGAGATTGTTCGACGGAGGAGTAGCTGTCGGGCAGGGCAACGAGTGCGGGAGTGGCGGCGGCCAGTTCCACGGCTCGGCCGCGATTTACGCCCAGGGCGTCAATCTCACCGGTCGAAAACATCTGCACGAGTTTGCCGGTGGCGGGCAGGTCGTCGAGGACGATGACTTTGGTGTTCTTCAGATTTTGCTCCAGCCAGATTTCGGGAGTCTGGCCGCGCACGCCTGCCACGCGGACGCCCTGGCGATCGACATCCGCTGAGGTATGGAGCAGCGAACCGGGGCGGACGATGTAGGAATTATTCATCAGCGCCCAGGGCTGCGAGAAATCAACTTCACTGGCGCGATCTTTATCCCAGGCGAGAAAACCGAGGTCCGCTGTATGGGCTTCGATGCGCGCGAGGACGTCGGCTGCATTGGTGGCGGGCGTGATGGTGAAGGGGACGTTGAGCTGGCGGGCGAGCTCTTTGACGAGGTCGGCCACGGGTCCGGTGACGGCGCCGGTTTGGGGATCGACACGTCCCTGCACGGGGTTGTTGCCGAGAAATGTGGCGCGCAGAGTGCCGGTAGGCGCGAGACTGGTGGCGGCGGCCAGCGGCAGGGCGGCGAGGATTAAGGCAAGCGACACGGCGCGGATTGATTGCATGTACTGCGTCGATTATATGTGCTTCAGAGTGGGTAAGTGGTGGGCTTGTCCTGAATGGTGACCCATTGCCAGGCGGTGAATTCATCCCAGTTGGCGGGTCCGCCGATGCGCGTGCCGTTGCCGGAATTGCCGCGGCCGCCGAAGGGTGCGACGGGCTCATCCATCACGGTCTGATCGTTGATGTGGAGCATGCCGCAGCGCAGACGATTGCCGACGGAGAGCGCGCGTGAAATGGACTTCGAAATCACGCCGGCGGAGAGCCCGTACTCGGTGCGGTTGGCCAGTGCGACGGCTTCATCGTCGGTCGCGAAAGTGGTGACTACGGCTACGGGCCCAAAGATCTCTTCTTCGAAAGCGCGCATGCCGGGTTTGACCCGATCGAGCACGGTGGGGCGGTAGAAGAGCTGGTCGAATTTGCCGCCGGCGCAGAGACGTGCGCCCGACGCGATGGAATCTTCCACGATTCCGTGGACGCGATCGAGTTGCTTCTTACTGATGAGCGGACCAAGGCCTACGCGGCCTGCTGAAGGGTCACCGACTTTCAGTGTGTCGGCGGCTTTGGTGAGACGCGCGGTGAATTCCTCCGCGATGTTTTCCTGCACGAGTACGCGGCCGGTGGCCATGCAGATCTGGCCCTGATGGAGCCAGGCGCCCCAGCGGGCGTTGGACGCGGCGGCATCGAGATCGGCATCGTCGAGAACGATCAATGAGCTTTTCCCGCCGAGTTCGAGGGAAACCTTTTTGAGGTGCTGACCGGCGAGCGCGCCGACTTTGCGTCCGACGGCGGTGGAACCGGTGAAGGAAATCATGCTGATGTGCGGGTCGACGCAGAGGGCTTCGCCGGCTTCGGCGGCGCCGGGAAGGACGTGGAGTAGCCCGGCCGGGAGTCCGGCTTCTTCGAAGATGCGAGCGATGAGGAAACCGCCGCTGACGGGAGTCTGAAGGTCGGGCTTGAGAACGACGGCGTTGCCGGTGGCGAGGGCGGGAGCGACAGCGCGCAGACTGAGAACGAGCGGGAAATTGAAAGGCGAAATTACGCCGATGACGCCGAGGGGGGTGCGGCGCGCGAAGCTGATTTTCCCTTCGTTTGAAGGCAGGACCAGGCCCTGCGGTTCTCCGGGCATGGCGGCGGCCTGATGAAGAATGCCTAGCGCGTTCTGCACTTCCACGGCAGCTTTGGCGGTGACGGAGCCCGTCTCGCGCACGATCCACGCGACGAGGCGGGTACGATTCTCGTCGACGACGCGAGCGGCTTTACGCAAGATTGCAGCGCGCGTCTCCCAGGGGGCGGCGGCCCAGCCGAATTGCGCGGCGGCGGCCGAGTGAGCGGCGGCGCGTACGTCCTCCGCCGAAGCTTTTCCGACTGTGGTCAGACGCTCACCCGTGGCGGGCTCGAAAACCTCCGCGGTGCCACCGGCGAGCGGAGCCCATGTGCCGGAAAAGGCCTTTTCTTCCCAAACCGAAACTTCCGTGATTGCGGCCATAGTTCGCTGTTACCCCTCACAGAATTCTATAGAATCGCCTGCGGGCGCGGGGAATAGGGCCGCCGCTCCCTCACGGTCACGGTTCAGAATACAATCGAGCCAATGCCTTACCTCACCGTCGGCGACGGAACGCGCCTCTTTTATCAGATGGAAGGAAATGACGATCGGCCGGTGCTGATTTTTTCGCACTCGCTGGGCGCCGATCATTCGATGTGGGAGGCGCAGGCTGCGGCGTTCGTCCCGTGGTTCCGCATCCTGCGCTACGACACGCGCGGGCATGGCGCTTCGGCAGTACCGGCTGGTGAATATACGATTGAGCGGCTGGGTAAAGACGTCATCGATATCGCCGATTGGTTTGGAATTGAGAAGTTCGCGTTCTGCGGGATATCGCTGGGCGGCATGACGGGGCAGTGGATTGCCATTAACGCTCCCGAGCGGCTGACGCAACTAATTCTTGCCAACACGTCACCGAAAGCTGCTCCGCCATCGGCCTGGGATGAGCGGCGGCGTATGGTGCTGGAGCGGGGGATGGCTTCGATCGGCGACATGATGATGGCCCGCTATTTTTCTCCCGACACCCTGATGCGGCGAGATCCGCGGGCATCGAGACTGCAGGGCAACCTGATGGGCACGCATCCGCAGGGCTATGCGGGATGCTGCTCGGCGATCCGCGATATGGATCACACGGGTCGATTGCATGAGATTCGTGTGCCGGTGCTGGTGATCGGCAGTGAACAGGACCCGTCGCTGCCGTGGACGGGGCACAGCGACATTCTGGCGCGCGAGATTCCTGGGGCGAAAGCGCAGAAAATTGAAGCGCATCATCTGTCGAACGTGGATCGTCCGGCCGCGTTCAATGCCGCGCTGGCGTCGTTCTTAGTTCCGGCTGTCGAATCGGGTGACGCGCTGGCGAATGGCTATCGGATGCGGCGGGAAGTTCTGGGCGACCGGTTTGTGGACGGAGTCGTGGCCGCAGCGACGGACTTCGATCGCGACTTCGATGAGTGGATCACGCGCTACGCGTGGGGCTCGGTCTGGACGCGGCCGGGACTGGACCGGCGAACCCGGCGCCTGCTGGTGCTCTCCGTGACGGCGGCGCTGGGCCGGTGGGATCAATACCGCTTGCATCTGCGCGGCGGACTGGCGGACGGCCTGGAAGCGGCGGATGTACGGGAAATGCTGCTGCAACTCGGGGTATATGCGGGCGTGCCCGCGGCCAACACGGGGTTTGCCATAGCTCGGGAAGAGCTGACACCCGGGCGCGAGGAACTCGCACCGCGCGCTCGAAGGACTCAGTAGCCGGTGGCGCGCAAGACTTCCGCGCCCGGCTTTTTTGTGTGCGCGATGGATGCCGCAATCTGCTCAACCAGGGCCGCAGTCGTATAGGGCTTTTGGATAATACCGCTCACGAGGGTACCGAAGTTGTCGCGAGCCTCGATATCGCCATAACCGGTGGAGATGATGATGGGAATTTCGGACTGGATCTCCCGCATGAGATAGAAAGCCTCTTTGCCGCCCATGACGGGCATGGTCAGGTCGAGCAGGACGGCTTTGATGATTTCCGTGTTAGCGCGGAACATGGCCACCGCCGTTTTCCCATTCTCCGCATGCAGTACGGTGTATCCGCGCCGCTCCAGAATTCCGCGTACGAGATCCCGGATCAAAGGGTCATCGTCCACTACCAGAATTACTCCGGTGCCCTGAGGATCGGCCGCGACTGCTTTGACCGGGACAGGGACTCGCGCGCGCGCGGCTGGGAAAACGATACGGAAGGTGCTGCCTTCTCCCGGCACGCTTTCCACGTCCATTTCTCCTTTGAGCCGTTGGACGATGCCGGAAACGGCCGCGAGACCGAGGCCCCTGCCGGTAAATTTTGTAGTGAAGAATGGATCGAATATCTTGCGCTTTGTGGCTGCGTCCATGCCACATCCGGTATCGCGCACTTCAATGTAAACGCCGTCTGTGGAGTTGCCCGTGCCCGCACTCAGCCCCGCTAAGCCTGTGGACACATGGACGCTGCCACCCTCTTCGCCCACAGCATCGCCCACAGCTTCCGCGGCATTGATTACGAGGTTCATTACGATTTGCTGGATCTCGGTGGAGTCCGCGACGATCCACGGCAAGTCGGGACGCAGGGAAAGCGTCAGGCGAACGGACTTGGGGACCGATGTCTGGACCAGCGGAACGATTTCGGAAATCAGAGCGGACAGGTCGAACTGAGTGACGACGGCCGGCGATCTACCGGCGTAAACCAGCAGCTGACCCACTAAGGCAGCGGCCTTCATGCTGGAGCGTTCAGCCAAATCGAGCAGGGGGCGCGCGGGGCTGTCCCCCGGCAGGTCCAGCATCGCGAGACTCAAGTTGCCCAGAATACCGGTCAGAAGGTTATTAAAATCGTGGGCGATGCCGCCGGCGAGTATGCCGATGCTTTCCAGTTTCTGTGCCTGCAGCGCGCTTTCGGCGGCCTTGCGGGCTTCGGTGACATCGCACAAAAGGAAACCGTATTCAGTGGCCTCGCCTTCGCCCAGTTTCGCGATGACGCTTTCGGATAAAAATCGTGTGCCGTCTTTGCGAAGTTGCCAGCCTTCTTCTTCGAACCAGTCACTCTCCGCGGCTTGTTGAATATTGAACTTCGGGATTCCGGATCGAAGATCTTCAGGGGTGAAGAGGGCCGAATAATCCTCACCGACGATTTCCGCTTCCGTGTAACCAAAAAGATTCGCAGCGCCGGGATTCCAGCTGGTCACGCAACCTTTGCCATCCACAGTCAACATGGCGTAGTCCTTCGACCCTTCCACCATCAGGCGGAATCGCTCACTGGTTTGCAGGAGTTCCCGATTCAGGATCGAGGCGTAACGCTGACGGAGAAAGGCCCTCCCGAGAGCCGCCAGTAAGTCGGCATAGAGGCGCAAGGTGGCCCGGCTCACCGGCACTTGATGGATGGCGCACTCCCAGAGCGGCTGTGGTGCCACTCCGAAATGCTTGGCCGCGCGTTGCAGCGCGAGCGGTTGGGGGTACTGCGAAAAGCACTGGCCGGCGACGAGGACGCCCAACCGCCGGTGGCCGAGGAACAGAGGAATGGTGGCATGCGTGAGACCTGACTGGTCAGAGGTGTAAATGGTCTGGCTGGTAGTCAGAGCGGCTTCGAGGGCGCTGCAGGGGGAAGGCGGGAGCAGGCAGAACAAGCAGACAGGGCTGGTCTGTTGCGGCGGTGCGTCACTGGTGCCGGAATGGGCGCCGGAACGCGCCAGGGACCAGACCGGCTGCTGATTGTGAATGGGGCCGATGAGATTTCCTTTGTCGTCCGCGAGGGCGACCGCCAGTTTCATGGTGCGGCCGAACGTGTTGAGAATTTCACCCCAGCTCTCCGGGTCAAGCAGTTCCGCGTGCCACCGAACGAAGTCCACATCGCTGAGGGCTGTTTCTATGGCTGTTTCTGTCGCGTTCTCTTTGTCACCCGGTAAACTCTCGAGGGCCGTTCGCCGCAGGCCCCGCCCGCTCATTCCGGGCCCTTTGACGCTAATACGGGGTTTGGCGGCGCGCTGGCAAATCGTGCATTGAAGCGGGTGGGCGCGCGGCTGAGAATGCTGGAATACTGGGAAAACGGCAATTGCGGGGCCGCATTTTCGTCCGGCGGGATAAGATGAATTCCCCCTTCACGGATTTCATACTCCCGGCTATCGAACTGGTGGGCGCTGCCCCGCGATTTGACTACGGTGATGCAGCGCCGCAGCGAATTATTGAGCTCCACCATGCTCAGCAGAATGATGTTGTCCACGATCGAACTGACGGGGAATTCCGGCATGAAGGTCGAGATGCCGAGGAATTCGGGATTCTCGTAATTGAAAAACGTAGACATCAGGCGAGACTTAGTGAAAGCGACAAGGGCGTGAAAGAAATCGCGGTAAAGAGCCTGATCGTGCAGCGCCGTGCTGTAGCTGGTCATTCCATCGATTACCAGCCGCTGGATGTTGTACTTCTCGACCAGTTTGACAATCTTCGCGAAATGAACGTCGATTTCGAGCTCCTGCGGATTTTCGAACAGAAGGTGGATGTCACCGGAATCCACCTGATCCTGAAGGTTCAGGCCGAGTGTGGCGGCGTTGCGGATAATCTGGGCGGGATGCTCGTCGAGTGAGACCAGCAGGCCTGCGCTGTTTTCGATGCCGGCGTCGCCGATTTTGCTTCGGCTGCTGGTGACTACGCCTTCCCGCAGGAGTTGGGTGCCGAGTACGGTTTTACCTATGCCGGAGATGCCGATCACCATGGTGACAGATCCGTCGAAGATGCCGCCGCCGATCAGTTCATCGAGTGCGGCCACTCCGATAACGGAACGCCGGGCCATCGACGTCGGCTGGGCCAGATTGCGGCGGAGCGGCGCCTGAACTCTGCGGAAAACCTGCAGACCGGAGCCGGAGACTATTTTGAGCGTGTGCTCGCCGGCATCGTAATCCTGACCGCGGCTCTTGACGACTTCGAGGTGGCGGCGCACGCGTCCATTGCGTGTGTCCGTGCTCAGGCGGATTACGGTGTCGGCCAGAAAGTCGGCGGCTTCGAGGGTGGATTTCAGCTCAGCAACGTTCCCGCTTTCGTGTGAAAGCAGGGCCGTCAGTTTCTCACGGTTCAGGGCTTCGATGAGTTGCTGGAGCAATTCGCGATAGCTGTTGGGTCTGGCCGTAACCTGAGGAACGCCGCTGAACGGCAACTGATTCATCAGGCCGACGCCATCGATGAAGATGCGCTGGGCGCCGATCTCCGCCGCCGTTTCGAGGAGGAGGCTATCGGGCGAACGCACTTCCTGTTCGAGGACTTCCGGGCTGGTAAAAACGATTTGCAGTTTCTTCTTCGCCTGCAGATCTTCGAGATCCCAACCCATGGCTGCCGCGTCGCGAATCAGTTTCTGGGCGCTGGTTTCAAAGACCACGATCATTCCAGGTTCATCGAACTCAGTGATGCCGCGGTAAATGAATTCGGTGCCGAACAGAGTCTTGCCGGTACCGGTTTCCCCCTGTACCACGATCACGTTCTCCCTCGGAATGCCGCCAAGGAGGATCTCGTCCAGCCCCTCAATGCCTGTTCCGATCAGCGTGCTTTGGTTCATAGATTTCGTCCTGTTCCTATGTCATGACTTTCACAAGGGTGCGGGGCTGTCAGGCCAGATGCCATCCGCTACGTCCTCGCAGTTGTTTGCCCACGGTACGTTCCCGCAGGCACTTGAGAAGTAAAAGGCGGCTGCGGCGGTCCCCCGACAGCTTCATTAATTGATCCAGAGAATGCTGACGCGTGTCGTTCTCGATAGCAGTGGCCAATCGATAGAGACGGACTCCGCGAGCGCTGCTCGAGCGGACTATCAGACCTGCCGATGTCAGCAGATCGATCGCGCCGCGGACAGCCTCGCTGCCGATGCCGATCATTTGAGCCAATTGCTCAGCGCTGGCGAGGCTGGTCCCATGGCGATAAAGAAAGGCGAGCACCTCCCATTCGGTGAGATCGCCGATACCCAGGTTATCGATAAGTGCCTGGAGGTCTAGCTCCGAAGATGACGTATCAACTATTATGGGCCGGTTTATCAGCGTTTATTCACAGTAGTGAGCTGAAATCGGTAAAAAACCGGTATCGGGGCATCGGAAGACGTCCTGTTTCGTACGGTCCTGAACGCGCAGGATTACGTCACATTTATATCTGGCGTGTTTACTGCACATACATTTCCGGAAACAGGTTTTGCATTGCGCATGGAGCGCGGATGGGGCAACGCTGGATGACATACTGAAATGGTTGAGCATGACTCCGGTCCCCACCATTACCGTCCCGAAACTTGAAGCGCAGGACGAAGACGTCAGGAGTCCGTTGTATCGAGTGGTGCTGCTGGATGACGATGACCACACCTACGATTACGTGGTGGAGATGCTGCAGAAGATCTTCGTCTTTTCTGTAGAGCAAGCTCTGAGCCATGCCCAGGAAGTGGATTCGGCGGGACGCACTATTTTGATTACGTGCGAGCTGCCGCAGGCCGAGTTTGCACGCGATCAGATTCACGGATACGGCCGCGACTGGCGCCTGGCCCGTTCGAAGGGCCCTATGTCCGCCGTGGTGGAACCGGCCGGAAGCGCCGGCTGAGCGCAGGGGCGTTCTTTATAGCCCGAAATTCCTGCGCTAGGATAATAAGGTGAGATTAATTCCCGCCCTAGCGGCATTTTTAGCTATTTTCCCGGCAGCGTATGCCCAGGTGCCCGCGCCCAGCCGCGCTCCATCACCTGTACCAACCACTTCTCCGATTGCGCCTCCCTCCGATCCGAACAAAGTAATTCTGACGATCGGCGAAGAGAAGATCACCGAGCAGCAGTTCGAGGACATGGTGAACGCGCTGCCTCAGCAGTATCAGGCACTGGCGCGAGGAGCGCAGAAGCGGCAGTTTGCCGAGCAGGTCGTACAGATTCGCGTTCTTTCGCAGGAAGCAGAGAAGCGGAAGGTGGACCATCAGCCCAAGGTTGAGGAGCAGCTCCGTTTCAACCGCGAGAACATTCTGGCCGGCGCGATGTTTCAGGAGTTGCAGGATGACGCCAAAGTGGATGACGCGGCGATCGAGAAATATTACAACGATCACAAAGCCGATTACGAGACCGTTAAAGCGCGGCACATCCTGATTCGCGTTAAAGGCGCACCCATGCAGGGCGTCGCCGGGAAACCCGAGTTGACGGATGAACAGGCGCTGGCAAAGGCGCAGGATATTCGCAAGAAGATTGCGGCGGGCGAAGATTTCGGCACGTTGGCCAAAGCGGAATCGGATGACACGGGATCGGCAACGCAGGGCGGCGATCTGGGTGAATTCAAAAAGGGGATGATGGTGCCTCCGTTCGAGCAGGCAGCTTTCGCGGCGAAGGTCGGCGACGTAACTGAGCCGGTGAAATCGCCGTTCGGATATCACATCATCAAAGTGGAAGCGCACAACACCAAAACTCTGGAAGAAGCGAAGGCCGATATTGTTAAGAAGCTGCGCCCGGAAGCGGCACGGCAAGAACTGGAAGCGCTGCAGAAAGCCACTAACGTTAAGATCGACGACGCGTTCTTCGGTCCGGCGCCGGCGACGGCGACGGCTCCCGTACCCGGCGTAACGAAATAGTGGCTGGCCGGCTTTTCGCGGGCACCTCGGGATTCTCCTATCCGGCATGGAAGCCGGCGTTTTATCCCAAAGAGGTGCCCGCTAAGAAGTTCCTCGAATACTACGCGACTCGGCTCAACAGTGTCGAGGCGAACTACACTTTCCGGCGTCTGGCTCCTTCGAAAGTTCTGGAAGGCTGGCTGGCGGCCACCGGGCCGGACTTCACTTTTTCCTGCAAAGCGCACCAGAACCTCACGCACATTCTGAAAATGCGGGAAGCGGAAAGCTTTACCGAGTTGTTTCTGAAATCGCTGGAGCCATTGCGCGCGGCGCGGCGGCTGGGGCCGGTTCTGTTTCAATTTCCGCCGACTTTCAAATGCGATTTCGAAAGACTGGACGCTTATCTGCCGCTATTGCCCGGCGATATACGATTTGCGTTTGAGTTCCGGCACGCCTCGTGGCTGGACGATGCGCTCTACGAACGCCTGCAAAAGCGCAATATGGCATTGTGTCTGGCGGAATCGGACAAGCTGGAAATTCCCAAAGTGCTGACAGCGGATTTCGCTTACTTTCGTTTGCGCAAAGGGGATTATTCAGAAGGGGCGCGGGCGGAAATTGGTGAGCGGATCGGCGGATTGCTGGAATCGGGGCGCGACGTTTACGTCTACTTCAAACACGAGGAAGACCCCAACGGCGCGCTATGGGCGGAGGGACTGCGCCGGCAGTTTCCTCCATCCACAGCACTAACCTAGTCAAATACTAGCGCTTCTTTTCTTCTTCTCTCGGTGCCGGCGCCGGGCGCGGTGCGGGCGCAGGTCTAGCTGCCGGCTGCGGTCTCGCTTGAGGCTGCGGACGCGGAGCAGGCGCTGGTCGGGCTTCCGGTTGCGGGCGCGGAGCTGGCGCGGGATGAGCCTCTTGCTGCGGCCTCGGTGCAGGAGCAGGACGAGCCTCTTGCTGCGGCCTCGGTGCAGGGGCAGGACGAGCTTCTTGCTGCGGACGCGGTGCGGGCTCAGGCCGCGCAGCCATCGGAGACGGCCGTGCTGGTTCAGGCCGGGGCGCTGCGGGAGACATGCGCGCTGCCGGTTGCGGTTGTGGTCTCTGCTCCGGAGCGGGAGCGGGACGGTTTTCCTGGGGCCGCGCGGCTTGCTGCTGCGCCGGTTCCGGCCGTCCCGGAATATTCTGCCGATTCACCGCGGCGGGTTCGGGAGTGCCTGGCCTTGCATTCGCATTCGGACGTTCGCCGGGCTGTTGACGTACTTCTGGCTGCGGGCGCTGTCCGGCTTGTATGGGCGCTGCCGCCTCAGGCCGAATGGTGCGTTGAATCGCTTGAGTAGGCGCGGCCGGAGCCCGGTAGCCGACCTGCAGCGGCCGCGCTGCCGCGGTAATCTGCGGACGTCCACCGTTCGCCGCGGCGAACTGCTGCCGGTTCGATGCCGCATCGCGAGCATGGGAAATCTGCGCAGGCAGAGGCGCCTGGCGCGGCTGCCGCTCCGCTGCGAGTTCAGGGGCAGTCGCCCGAACGCTCAATCCACCGGGACCGCCGTTGTAGCTCACTCGCGAAGTCGTGAAATTACTGACCTGCCGGTTATACACGTTATGACCGACGTTGCTGTTTACGTTGTTGACGGAACGGTTGTAGTCGAATTGGCCCTGATTCCAGTAACCGCCGAAGTAGCCGCGCCCGGTATAACCAAACCCGTAGTTCACGCCGCCGTAATAGCCGATGTGGGGTCCCCAGTATCCGCGATGCCAGCGGTAGCGGCCTTCATAGAATTCCCACCATGGCGGAGTCCAGAGAGCATCCACGTAGGGGGCCAGCACCCAAACGCCGGGCACCCAGTAATAGCCCGAATCCGCGTTGCTCCAGTAGCCGGGGGTCCAGATGTAGTTGGGGCCGGGACACTCGGGCTGGGTGTAATCCGGGATCGGCGGAGGCGGCTGTTGTGCGTAAACTTGCTGTCCACTAAAATCCGCGGTGTCCTGATAGGCGGCACCTTGATAAGGAACGCTATCCTGGTAAGAGGGGGAACCGGAGTTCGAATTATCGGCCGGATAAGGCGCATTTGCCGCTGGTTGCGCTGACTGCGCCGGCGCATTGCTGTCGACGTTACCGTTGCTGGCGAAGTTATTGTCGGCTGGATCCGTACCTGAATTTGATGTTACGGGCGCGCCATTCTGGGCCACGCCAGGATTTTGATTACTGCCGCAGCCGACGGTCCCCGCTAAAACTGTCAGTACGAACGCTGCCGTTCCGAAACGTAAATACATATCACCCCTCGGGCTGAACATCACGCATTCGGGGGGCCTATGTACTGCCCGATACTTCAGCGGCGATACTTAGTGGCCTTCGCTGACGTAGTTGCGGTTCCAGGCGGGAATCTCGACTACGACATCGCCTTTGACCACAGCCTGGCAACCAAGACGGGAACGGAGTTGATAATCGGCCGCCTGTTCCACGCGATCGAGTTCATCGTCATCCATCTCGGAAAGCGAGTTCTCGCCTTCTTTCACCACGACATGGCAGGTGGTGCAGGCACAACTGCCTCCGCAGGCATGTTCGAGGTGGAAACCGAAATTCATCGCAATATCCAGAAGAGAACAGGGGCGGCCATGTCCTTTGTAGGGCAGGGTCGCGGGATCGAACTCAAACGTCTGGCCGGCTGGCAGGAAGGTAACGCGTGGCAAGTCCCGATTATACGAGGCGGCAAGATTATACGGGGCACCGGGAAAGACTGAGATTATTCGGCGCTGCTTGCACTAGAAACGAGTGAGGAATAGATCGCGAGCGTCCAGCGGATTACTGGTTGCAGCGTTATTGATGGCGTTATTGATAACCCCCGTCGGCGCAATATCCGCTGACAGGTCTCAAAACGAACAGAAAGACCCCGCCTATGGGGCACTGACTTCTGCCTTCGAGTCACTCAAGGCGCGCAACTACGATGCGGCCATCGTGCAGTTTCGTGACGCCGCCCGGCTTTCGCCTCTGCGGGCGGATATCCGCAAGAATCTGGCCTACGCTCTGCTGAAAACAGGCGAGAGCGAGGCTGCCCGGCAGGAGTTCGGAGTGGCCATGAAGAACGATCCGGCGGATCTTCATGTCGCGCTCGAATATGCCTTTCTCTGTTACGAAGCGCGGGAGAACGCGCCGGCGCACAAAGCCGAGGCTCGGCGCATCTTCGCGCTGGTGCGCGATACGGGCGCCGGCGAAGTTGCTGTAACGGCAGCCCAGGCTTTTGAAAATGTGGACCGGCCACTGCGTGAGGGGATCGCTCGCTGGCAGCAGGCACTCGCGGTAGGGACTCCGACTTTCAGCGCGCACTACGAACTGGCTCAACTGGCGGAGGCGCGGGATGAACTCGGTCTGGCGGCGGGTCAATATCTGGCGGCTTTTCAAATGTCGCCGGAGAGAAAATCGGTTCTCCTCGAACTGGCGCGCGTGGAGACGGCCCGTAATAATCCGCAGGGAGCGATGTCGGCCTGGCTCGCGGCATCTCGGGGCGGGGAACCGCGGGCTGCGGAAATGGCCCGGGAGCTTCTGCCGGAGCGTTATCCATTTGTTTACGAATTCCGCCAGGCGCTGGAGCTCGATCCGGGGAATGCGGCGCTGCATCGTGAATTGGCGTATCTGCTGTTGCAAATGTCCGAACAGGGTCAGGCGGCTGAGGGAGTAAAAGACGAAGCTCGCGAGGAGTTTCGCAAGATCGCCGAACGTTTCCCGGAAGACCAATTGGCAGCCGCTCAGCTTGGGCTGCTCTATCTCGGTGAGAAGCGGACGTCCGAAGCTATGCCGATTCTGGAAAAGGTGTTGGCATCGGCCGACGCCGCGACCGCCAATCGCGTCCGCAAGGCTCTCAAAATGCCGCTGGTGCTGGAAGAAAAGCCATCTGTGCCGAGACCCGGGCAGACGCTGCTCGATGCGCGAATTCTCGGCGAGCGCAGCTATGCCGCCGGATTTCTCAAAGACGCCCGCCGCTATTACCTGATCGCTCGTGAGCAGAATCCGGTGGATTCATCTCTGGCGCTCAAGCTCGGCTGGACCAACAATATGCTTCACGACGATCCGGCTGCCATCGGCTGGTTCGACATTGCACGCAAGAGCGACGACCCTGCCATTGCCGTCGAGGCCGAGCGCGCTTACGGCAATCTGCGCAACGATTACGAATTGTTCCGCACCACGGTTTGGATCTTTCCCCTGTTTTCCTCACGCTGGGGTGATGTCTTCGGATATGGCCAGGTCAAGACGGAGCTGCGGCTGAAGAAGTTGCCCTTCCACCTATATGGATCGGTGCGGCTGGCGGGCGATGTACGGCGCAAGAGCAGCGGCGTTGACCCACAGAACCTCTCCGAAAGCGCGTTCATCCTGGCGCTGGGGGTGGCCAGTAATCCCTGGCATGGAGCAACAGGATGGTTCGAAGCCGGCACCATGATCGGCTATCTCAACGGCCAGATGTCTCAGGATTATCGAGGCGGCGTTACTTACACGAAGACGCGGGGCTCGGCTCTCGGCTCGGAGAACACGGGGTGGTTTGCGGAGACCACCGACGACAGCGTTTATATCAGCCGCTTCGATCGCGATCTGATCAATTACTCGCAGAACAAAACCGGATATACAACGTCGCTGCTGGGCGTTCGGGCGCAGGCTTTCTGGAATAACAACATCACCATGGATGTGAAAAAACAGTATTGGGCGAACACGGTTGAGACCGGACCCGGGTTTCGCTTCCTTCCGCCCCACATGCCGCCCGCCATGAACGTAACAGTAAGCGCCGTGCGGGGCATTTATCTGCGCAATGCGGGCAATCCGCGAGGGCCGAATTTTATCGATTTTCGAGTAGGAGTCTGGTATGCCTTCACCCGTTAAGAGAATTCTCCGCGCGGGTAATTTGCTTCTCCTGCTGGCATCAGGCTGTGCGGCGGGCACATTTACGGTGATTGGCCCTCTGCCAGGATCTTGGCCGGCGATCCTGTCATCTGTCGGACATGTCCCCGCTTCGACAGGCGACGCGGATATTTACGTGGCCACTGCGGGAACTCCGGCATCGCTCGACTGGCAGAGCCGGGTGGATCGGGGAGCAGTGCTCATTCTCGAGGGATCGTCGCCACTGGCCGCCAGCTTTGGCTTTCGCGCGAAAGCAGAAACGGTATCCGTGATTCACGTAGTGGATCAGCACAATCCCGAATTGCCGGTGATCTGGCAACAAGCGCTCGAATTGCCGCGCTACGACGTGCCGGCTTCCGCTACTGTGTTCGCGAAGGATCGCTGGTCGAAACAGCCGCTGGTCGCCGGAATGCACGTCGGCGCGGGAGCCGTTCTTTGGGTGGCCGTGAATCCGGGTGAGCTCGGCTACGAGAGATTTCCTTACCTGATGCAGGCACTCAGCGACCTCGGTGCGAAGCCCCTCTTTCGCAGCCCGCGGCTCTGGGCATTTTTCGATGACTCCTATCGTACGCGCGCCGATCCGGACTATCTCGCGATTCGCTGGCGCAAGGCCGGCATAAGCGCGTTGCACGTGGCCTCCTGGCATTTTTACGATGCCGATACTGAGCACGACAAGTATCTTCAGTTGCTGATCGAAGCCTGCCACCGTCACGGCATTCTGGTTTACGCATGGGTGGAACTGCCCCATGTGAGCGACCGTTTCTGGGCCGATCACCCCCAATGGCGTGAAAAGACCGGGTTATTGCAGGATGCTCAGCTCGACTGGCGCAAACTCATGAATCTGGAAAACCCCGAGTGCGTGGCGGCCATCGTCAAAGGTCTGGCTCGCATGATGGGGAGTTTCGATTGGGACGGGATCAATCTGGCGGAACTCTATTTCGAGTCGCTCGAAGGCGCGGCCAACCCGGCGCGCTTCACGCCGATGAATGACGACGTGCGGGCGGAGTTCAAATCGCAGCAAGGCTGGGATCCCATCGAGATCTGGAAGGGACATAACGATGCTGCCTCATTGCGCACTTTTCTCGATTTTCGGGCGGGGTTAGCGCGGCAGATGCAGGAACAATGGCTGAAGACGGCCGAACAGTTTCGGGACTTTCGGCCCGATCTCCATATCGTGCTCACTCACGTTGACGATCAATTCGATCAGGGGATGCGAGATTCGATTGGAGCCGAGGCGAAACGCGTGCTGCCGTTGCTCGATAACCACTCGTTCTCTTTTCTGATTGAAGATCCCGCTACCATCTGGAATCTCGGGCCGGACAGATATCCGGAAATCGCGAAACGCTACTCGACGCTGACCGCGCACACGGAAAAGCTGGCAATCGATATCAACATTGTGGACCGCTATCAGGATGTCTACCCGACCCGCCAGCAGACCGGAACCGAATTGTTCGAACTGGTTCATCTGGCATCGGTCGCATTCTCCCGTGTGGCGGTTTATTTCGAGAACAGCCTGCTGAAGCCCGATCTCGAACTCCTGCCGTCGGCTGCGGCTGTCGTCACGCACTACGCTTATTCCGGGGACCGCGGCATTGTGACGATTGAATCGCCCTCGGACATCGAATTTTCTCCGGCAAACGGTCGCGGGGGAGAGCGATGGATGGGCGGAGCGTCCGTGGATGGCAAACCCTGGCCGTTCGTGTCAAACGGCGCGATCCACTTGCCCGCCGGCAGGCATACCGTTCAGCCGGCAGCCAGAGGCGCGGGGCTTTCCGTAGTGGATCTGAACGCCCGGTTGAATTCCGCGTCGTATCTGAGCGGCGGCCTGCGCGCCGGCCGCATCACGTTCGACTATTCGAGTGAGAGCCGGGCTATTGTGCGCTTCAGCCGCAAACCGTCGAGCCTCGAAGTGGACGGCAAAGAGCTGAACACAGAATGCCCGGCCGCGGGCGAATGCGCCGTAATGCTGCCCCGCGGTGACCATCGGGTTCTCGCCGCAGATTGAGCCCACATGCTTGACTCCACATGCCTGAGCTCACCGGCCAGACTCTTTCCGAGTAAAATGCAATGCGAGAGGGTTCAACGTGATGCACACATCTTACGGACGACTGGTTTATGTACGGCTGGCTATTGCGGCGGTAGTGGTATTCGGCTTCGGGGCAGCCAAAGCAGGCGAGTTGAATCCCGCCGCGATTTCGGTCTCCCTGCCGAAGGATATCAAGTGGGTAGACAACACCGCGGCCGGTTCGCGCCAGGCCATATTGGTGGGCGATCCTTCCAAACCGGGGCTCTACATCGTCCTCACCCAATGGACCCCGCATCATATGAGCCGCCCGCATTTCCATCCGAACGATCGCTATATAACGGTTATTTCGGGGACATGGTGGGTCGGCACCGGCACGAAGTACGATCCCGACAGTACGACGCCTTTACCTGCCGGCACCTATGTAAAGCACGTTGGCAAGCAAATTCATTATGACGGAGCGAAGGACGAAACCGTGACCCTCGAGATTGTCGGCGAGGGGCCGGCTACTTCGACTCCCGCCGAAGTGAAGTGACCGGGTAGCTTCCTCAAAATTATCTCTATAAAGCCGCCCGCCAACTGCCGATAGAGTCTTCTTGAGGGTGACCCAGGACGCCGCCAACTAATTTGGTCATATTGGCCACGTATTTAGCGCTAAAAAAAGTGAATTATTTGGTTACGCAGCGGCAGAAATAGGGTAATAATTGTAGTGGTTAGTCTGCGAGACTGGGCACATGTGTAGCTCTTCATCAGACTGAGTACTGGTGAACATTCAGTGCTATATGGTACCGTTAGTACTTTGGTTTTCGGTTTGTTAGATACAATTTTCCTTGTGACTCGGGTGTCACTGTGCGATTCCAATCTTTAAGGAGAAGCTTCACTATGTCTCGGTACCACCTGGTAGGGGAAAAGCGAGTGAAGCGCATCGGTATGAATGTTTCTCGGACAGCCCGCCTGCTGACGACAGTGGCAGGGGCGATTGCGGCTCTCAATGGTGCGGCATTCGCAGGCTCAGTGGCGCCGGACCTTGCCGGACTGAATGGCAGTCAGTCGGTGCGCGTCATTATTCGTTACGCAAATTCGGGCGGCGTCAGCGCGGCGCTTTCGGGTTCGCAACTGTCAGTGATTCCGGGTTTCGGCGAAGTGCGCTCCATGGTGGTGAAGGACGCGATCGCGGCTGCTTCTCTGGTTGGCGTCGCCGGCGTGAGCCTCGATCACCTGGTTCAGGGAACGACGGTGGTGATTAACCCCTTGTCCCCGCCTGCTTGCCCCACTTCTCCGGCGTGCTATGACTACATGCCGCAGACCATTCACCCCGCGACCAATCCGAATTCACAGAGTTGGCAGACTGCGGGTAGCGGAATCGGCGTGGCGCTCATCGACAGCGGAATTCATGTAAACGCGGATCTTTCCGGTAACGCCAGCTCCAGCGCCATTGCCAGCAGCCTCCTTTCGCGAGTTTGGTATGCGGAGAATTTTTCTTCCGATAACACGACTGACGATCTTTATGGGCACGGAACGCACATCGCCGGCATTATTGCGGGTGATGGCTCCAACTCCAGCGGAAACGCCTACCTGCATGACATTCACGGGGTTGCTCCCGGCGTCCACCTGTTGAATCTGAAAGTATTGAATCAGCAAGGTCAGGCCACGGACTCGCAGGTGATTGCGGCAATTCAGCGCGCGATTCAGCTGAAGGACGTATTCAATATTAAAGTGATCAACCTATCCCTCGGGCGCCCCATCGCGGAAAGCTACAAAACGGACCCGCTGTGCCAGGCAGTGGAGCAGGCGTGGAAAGCGGGCATTACCGTCGTTGTAGCTGCAGGTAACGAAGGTCGCGACTATTCGCTGCCCGGCAACGAAGGCTACTTTACGATCGCCGCTCCGGGGAATGATCCTCTCGTGATTACGGTGGGCGCTACCAACACTCTGAGCCAGTCGGTCGCCAGCAAAGACATTATGACCACGTACAGCTCGAAAGGGCCGACGATGTTCGATCACGTGGTGAAGCCGGATCTGGTCGCCCCCGGTAACCAGATTTTCTCGGTACTCGACCCGGGCGCGTTTCTGCTCGGTACGCCGGCCGCTGCGGTGGTGCCGCCTGCGGCTTACGAAGTGCATCCGTCGGGCGCATCGAACTACCTGATTCTGAGCGGTACCAGTATGGCGACCGGTGTAACATCCGGAGCCGCCGCCGCTATTCTTGCGAATGAAAACCTCACTCCCGATCAGGTGAAAGCCCGCCTGATGGTGACGGCATCTAAATTTCCGGCGGACAGCTCAGTCATCGTGGAGACTTCCACCACGCCGGGCGGAACGCCACAGGGCTATTACATTCAGAACGATCTGTTCACCGTGGGAGCTGGCTATCTGAACCTTGATGCGGCCCTTAACGGCGACAACAGCAACACCATTCCCGCCAACGACATTGCACCTTCTCCGGTGGCTACTTACCATCCCGCGGATGCCACGCACAGCACTCCCTACGTCACGATTGCTAACGACAACACCGTGGTCTGGGGTTCAGGTCAAACGGTTGTCTGGGGCAGCACCGTCGTCTGGGGTTCGGGACAAACGGTCGTCTGGGGCAGCACTGTGGTCTGGGGAAGCACTGTGGTCTGGGGTTCGAACGAAACGGTGGTTTGGGGCAGTACGGTCGTCTGGGGTTCCAACGCCACTGTGGTTTGGGGCTCAGGTAACACGGTCGTCTGGGGTTCAGGCGGAACCGTAGTCTGGGGCTCGAATAACACCGTCGTATGGGGTTCGGATATCACGGTGGTCTGGGGCTCAACGGCTAACTGGAGCCAGGACATGACGGTCGTCTGGGGCTCGACAGTCGTCTGGGGCAGTCTCGCCCAGGGCGATTTACCTCTCTGATTTTTCTCGATTAAATCTGGCTGGCGCCGATGGTGCCAGCCAGTTCTTTTAGATACTCCGGTGACGACACACGGTCCTTTTGTGCCCGCACTTCGTCCGAATCCAGCTCGCGGCTGTAACGCTCCCACAGCGACACATCGCGCGCCTGTTTGGTTCGTAGCCGCTCCTGATACCAGTCACTCTCCAGCAATGCACTGCGCGTAAACAAACTCCGGATCGACGGGTCTTCCGCGCCTTTGCCCTCGTAAGAACCGGTCGCCATAATTGTCAGCAGCGCTTTCAGCGGCGGACACGCGGCTTCAATACTGCCGTCTTCGAAGTAGTTCATCGCCACGCTCCTTTGCGAATTCACAATCGCATTCATGCCTTCGACGAACAGGCGCAAGTCCTGTTCTTCCGGACGTAGCACTTCAGCGGGAAACACGGCTCCCGGCGTCTCGAAAATACGTCCCAGAAACCGGTCCACAAACAGCGATGTGATGCGATAACCCAGCCGGCTGGCGGCAACAGTCTGACCTTCGAATGTGAAATCGGCGATTTTTTCCAGAAATCCGTTTTCGCGCAGGAAATTCGGATTCCGCTCGTGCACCCGCATCCGGCACCAGATTTCCGGGACCAGCAAACTCACATCGTGGTCGACACGAATGCGCGGCCCTATATAACCGGCCGATGTCGTGAAGCCCGCCGCATCCGTGAGTATGGCCGAGACTAGCGCATTATTCAGATCGACGATCGGCGAAACCGCGTTGAACGGACCTTTCGTCAGCGCCCCCTCGCTGCCGAACCCCACGGTCGACGGCGATTTGCCCGTGAGACTCGAAACATATTCCATGAAAAGTTCGGGCAATTCCTGATAATGGATCGGCCCATAAACCGCCAAAGGAGGCAAGCCGCTGGCAGGGTCCGCCAAGGTATTGCGCCGTCCTCCGAGTACCGCATTGACGGGAAAATGCACTGGCTGGTCGGGTGGAATTTCCCGGTCCAGGCGAGTCGCGACTTCCGCCAGATACGTCGCCCGCGGCGATACCAGGTCAGGCCGCTTCTGCAGATAGCGCGGATTCTTCGAAGGCTTGCCGTCTACCAGTCGCGGTTGCGCTGACGAAACCACAAATTTGCCCGGATTCGCCTCGGCCAGAAAATCCTGGAACAGCCGCTTCATGGGCTGAGTAAACCGATCGAACTCCACCACGTGCCCGACGATCCGCTGCACATGTTCTGTCGAGAGAGGTTCAAAATTCGAGATAAATGTTGAGGGACTGGCCAGATCCGCTTCCGCCTGAAAATCCGCCCCAGGTTTTATGGCATCGTCGGGCCGCTGAAAAAGCAGCGTCTCGCAATTGGCCACCAGCTTGACGCTTTGCGCTCCATACTCCGGATCGAGATCCGGCAGTGTGGACGCGGGCACCACTACCGATGCCGTAATATCGTCCTCCATCTGGACTTTTTCAGCGGGATAAAAATCCGGGCGCAGCTTGTAAATCCGCCATGACCCATTCGGCTCATATCCCACTCGCAGGTAATTACTCACCAGCTTCTGCCCATCCAGTTTCAGCTCATGCCCAGGCACGCCGTTCACCCGATCCACCGTAAGATGCCTGCGCCAGAACTCGCCCGCGACGTCTCCCCACTCGGGCCGGTAATACCGCTTGACCGTGAACACCAGTTGCCGCGTGATTGGCGAAAGGCCGCGTATCCACGCATTGTGTCCCTCTGTGTAATCGGCCGAGGGCGTCAACAACTGAATCACGGAGCCCAGGGTCCGCTCGGAACTCAGAACCGGCCGTTGCATTCGATGGTCCGGCTGACGATTTTTCCAGATGGCCGAATAATCCTGGCTCAGGATCTCCGCCACCTGATCGAAATCCCGCTCGTAGTCCGCCACGAAGACCGGTCCATGCAGAATGGCATTGGCGAGTGACTTCGAGATCTCCGATTTGCCGCCGCCCGATACCGTACACGGCTTGTGGCAAAGAATGCCGCGCGGCCTGGTGCCGGTCAGACGCCATGCCGGCCCCGATGCCTGCTTTTCGAGTCTTACGCGGAATCCCGAAGGCAGCACCCACGTCGTCGAGGCGTCGAGCGCCAGCTTGCTCTCAGCGCCGTTTCGCTCCCATGTGATTTTCCCTTCATCGAGATTGAAGATCGCGTTTTGCGGGACGTAGATTACGTCCGGGAATCGCCGGTCGATCGCGTAACCGGCAGGCTTGAGTTCCGCCCGGTCGCCCAGAATCTCCAGAGCCCTTTCGAACGAAGTGGGACGCAGACTCACCGCCCGCGCCGCAATGAATTCCCGCCCCAGAATGTAGCTGGCAAAAGCCACCGCGCCGCCCGCATGCTCCTCTTCGCAACCGCCGTAGAGATTCGCCGAGTAGCTGATCTGCGTCTTCACTTCCTTCTTGCAATAGCCAAAATAGTTGTCGGCGATGATCGTCACCATCACGCCCCGCTCATCGCGCGCGCAGATCTTGAACGCATTGCCGCCGTTGTAGAGCTCGTCTTCCTTCTTCCAGCACATGCCATCTTTGCGCTGCCTGTCGGTCGCGTCCTGCTCGCGCGGCAGACCCAGTGCCGCCTTGGTCAGGCCGGTCAGATGCGGGGCCAGGATCACGCAGCCCGTGTGTCCGGTCCAATGTTCAAAATCGAGAGCCGCATCGTTGGCGGCGAGCCGCGGATCTCCCGCATTGCCGAAGATCGATTCCACAAAATCCAGATTGCTCACCAGCCCGCCCGGCGCAAAGAACCGCATCTCCATGGTTTTCGCCGCGTCCACCCCTGTCGCCGGACAGACCAGCGGCCGAATCAGCAACGAAACGAAGAGCGCGGCAGGCGTTTCGGAAGGCCCCGTGAACGGCAACGTCAGCAGCAATTCCGGCGGATTGAGCGCCGCTTCCAGCAGCCGCGCGTAAACCGATTTCGGCACCGCCTGCTTATCCGCCGGAATCGGCAGCCCGCCTTCGGCAATGTGGAATACCCCCTGCGTCGTACGCCTGTCGCTGCGTGGATTATGCAGGACGCCCTGCCGCACCCGGTAAGAATCGAGCCACGGCGACGAAAAACTGTCTCGATCTTCCGGCAGGGAAAGAACGCGCGCCAGCCCTGGGCGGTCCAGCACAAAAGTTCGCGCCGGCAACACCGGTTGCACGGGCGCATCTTTCAGATATTCATTCAGCCACCGCTGGATGCGGCAATCGGCGGGGCTGGTTCGCTCCGGCTCCCGAAGCGCGGCGAGTTTCAGATTGACATGCGCCAACGGCGCCGCTATATCCGGCTGTTTCATCAAAATCTCCTGCGGCGAAACGGGGCCAGGCAAGGGCTTAACGGCAGCGCTTGGGCGAAGTTTAGCACGTACGAAATCCAACTGAAAACGGCTCGGGGTAAACTTGTCTTTTACTTCGCGCCTTGTCGTGACAGACCTCGTCGCTCTGCCGCAACTCAGAAGCCAAAACTTCGAATAGAACAGGGGAACCATGGCACATCCGGCACCAGGGCTCGACGCAGCCTACGTTTTGACGCTCGAAGAAGTCGCCAAACTGGCGGCGGAAGGCGGCAAGCCCTCCGAGACATTGATGAATGTGGTCGCGCTCATCGCCCGCCGCTTTCAGACGGACGTCTGCTCGGCCTATCTGCTGGAACCGGATCGCACCAATCTCGTCCTGGCGGCCACACTCGGCCTGCGCCCTCAGTGCATCGGCACCCTGCGCCTGGGCCTCAATGAAGGCTTGGCGGGCCTGGTCGCCGAGCAGGTCCGGCCCCTTGCCGTAGAACAGGCACGCAATCATCCCCGCTTCAAATATTTTAGTGAGGCTGGCGAAGACGAGTATCAGTCGTTTCTCGGCGTGCCTCTGCTCGATCGCGGCGTCCTGCAGGGCGTTCTTGTGGTCCAGACCCTCGAAGCCCGCACTTTTCGTGAAGAAGAAATCCGTATGCTGGCCGCCGCCGCCGAGCAGGTCGCTCACGTGGTCAGCGAAGCCCGCACTCTCGCCCGCTTTATCGCTCCCGTCGAAGAACGTCTCTGGGCCGTCGCGCGCAATCTGTCCTGGAGTTGGGACCACGATTCCACTCTGCTCTTCCGCGAACTCGATCCCGATCGCTGGCGCTTCTTCAACCACAATCCCATCGCGCTGTTGAGTGAGATGCCTCTCGCCAGGCTGGAATCCCGCGCCCGGGATCTCATGCTTCACAGCCGCATCAACTACGCCTACCGCCGCCAGCGCCAATACCTGCGCGCCGAGCATACCTGGGGCGGCACTCACGCCGGTGTGCTGCGCCCGCACCCCGTGGCTTATTTCTCCGCCGAATTCGGCATCCATGAATCTCTCCCGGTGTATTCGGGCGGACTTGGCGTCCTCGCGGGCGACCACATCAAGAGCGCTTCCGATCTCGACATTCCGCTCGTCGGTATTGGACTCTTCTACGGCCAGGGTTACTTCCGCCAGCGCCTCGACCGCAACGGCTGGCAGCAGGAAGAGTATCTTGCGACCGACGTGAACCAGCTCCCCATGGAGCCCGCCATCGGCAAAGACGGCCTGCCCGTCTCCGTTCAGATCCACACTCGCGGCGCCACCCTCCGCGCCAAGGTGTGGCGTCTCCGCGTAGGCCGGCGCGACCTGCTCCTGCTCGATTCCAACGTCGAAGGCAATACGCCTGAAGATCGTGAATTGACTTCGCGCCTTTACGGTGGCGATGGACGCGTCCGCATTCGACAGGAATTATTGCTCGGCGTCGGCGGCTATCGTGCCCTGCGCCAGATGGGCATCACGCCCGGCGTCCTGCACCTCAACGAGGGTCATAGCGCCTTCGGCGTCCTCGAAGCCATCCGCAGCTGTATGGAGGACGAAGGCATCGATTTCCACCGCGCCGTCGCCCGCGTTTCCCGCGAAGTCGTCTTCACTACCCACACGCCCGTGCCCGCCGGACATGACCGGTTTGACGCCGGCCTCATCGAAGAGCATCTGGGACCTATCCGCGACCAGATCGGTATCTCTCATGAGACCCTGATGGGCCTCGGCCGCGAAGACCCGCTGAATCCTCACGAATCTTTCTGCATGACGGTTCTCGGCCTGCGCCTCTCGCGCACCGCCAATGCCGTCTCTTCGCTTCACGGCGAGGTGTCTCGCGAAATGTGGACCGGCCTGTTCCCTGGCAAAGCCGAAGAGGCCATTCCCATCGGTCACATTACTAACGGTGTCCATGTCCCCACCTGGCTGGCCCCGCAGATGTTCCAGCTTTATGACCGTCACCTCGGCACCGGCTGGCACGAACGCAGCGGAGAAGCCAAAACCTGGGACGGCATCGAAGACATTGACGACGGCGAGCTCTGGGAGACTCACATGAGTCTCAAAGCCCGCATGCTCGAATTCGTGCGCCGCCGTGCGGTGGAGCAGGCTCAGCGCCGTGAAGAAAGCCCGCAGACCGTTGAGTCCCTCCGCAAAGTGTTGAGTCAGGACACACTCACCATCGGCTTTGCCCGCCGCTTCGCTACCTATAAACGCGCCAACCTGTTCCTGCGCGATATCGAACGCATGGTCGCCATGGTGAACGATCCCAAACGTCCCGTGCAGTTTGTCTTCGCCGGTAAAGCTCATCCTCTCGATGAGCCCGGCAAGAAAGTCCTGCAGCAAATCGCCCAGCTCATGAAGGACGCCAAGTTCAGCGATCGCTTCGTGTTCGTCGAGGATTACGACATCAACGTCGGCCGCTTCTTCGTCCAGGGCGTCGACGTGTGGCTCAACAATCCGCGCCGTCCTCTCGAAGCTTCCGGCACCAGCGGACAGAAGGTCGTGCTCAACGGCGGCCTCAATCTTTCCGTGCTCGATGGATGGTGGGCTGAAGCTTATGACGGCCTCAACGGCTTCGCCATCGGTACCGGCAAGACCCATTCGAACATGGATGTCCACGACACCCGTGACGGCGAAGATCTGTATCGCACCCTGCGGGAGGAAGTGATTCCGCTTTACTACCAGCGTGACGCCGATGGTCTGCCGCGTGGCTGGATCAAACACATGAAGCGGACTATCAGAACCCTCGGCTGGCGCTTTAACGCCGACCGCATGGTTATGGATTACACCATGAAGTGCTACATCCCGGCCGCCGGCGGTACTTCAAGCGACATGAACCGCTGACGGTTTTGGTAAAGCAGGCCTTGGCCTGCGCTCTTCAGTAGCGCCCTACCGCAGACCGCGCGACTTCAGCCAGGCGATCAGCGGCGCCGGATCATCCGAGATGATTCCATCCACTCCGGCGTCCACCAGCCTCGCCCAGTCTTCCGGTTTGTTCACCGTCCACGGCACTACCTGAATTCCGTTCTGGTGAGCCCAGGCCACGCGCTCTTTCGTTACCAGATGGTAATCCGGGCTGATGTCGTTGGCTACGAATTCGCGCGCCACTTCGTCCCAGGGCCGATCCGTTTCGATCAACGCCACCCGCGGGATGGAAGGGTCCAGCTTCTTCATCGCCACCAGCGTGCGCGGGTCGAAGCTCTGCAGAATCACCCGCCTGGTCAGATCATGCCGGCGCGCCAGATCCAGAATCATCTGCGTGAACGGCTCGGGGCCAGGCGTCAGTTCCGGATGGTCCGCGAAAATCTTGGTTTCCACGTTGAACCTCACCGCATTGCCTTTTCCCAGCGCGAAGACTTCATCGAGAGTGGGAACATGCGTGCCCGGCACCGGCATCTGGGTCGGGAACAGAGGATTCTGCTTCGCGCCGCAGTCATATTCCCGCAGTTGCGTCAACGTCAGATCGTGAATGGCAATCACCGGCGTCGGGTCGGCCTTTGGGTCAGGTGACACGCCCGGTCCGGAACAGATCACAGGATTAATATGCGGGTCGTGCGACACCACCGCCACGCCGTCCTTCGTCACTGCGACGTCGAGTTCGAGGAAATCCACGCCTTGCTCGATCGCATAACGAAACGCCGGAATCGTGTTCTCTGGACGCCGCGCCCGCGCGCCACGATGGCCGTGTACAAGAATGCGTTGCGCCTCAGCGGACATAAGAGGCAATCCGGCAGCGGCGGCTGCGGTCAGTCCGGTAAACAAGCGGCGTGTCAGCATCATCGGTCTCTCGCACCGTCAGTCTCGCACGTCCGGATGACAGAACCGTGACATCCGGCCGCTTATAGAAGGGTTGATTGCCTGGCAACCACGGGCTTCATCGTTTGCCTATAAGTGCGCCGAGTCCGCTAACCAGATCCGAGATACGCTGACCAAGATCTTCAATGTGCTTGCCGAGGCGGTCTTTCGAGTTTCCGTTCGTTTCGCCCATCTCAGCTCTTCCCCCCTGATTTCGTTTTGTCCAGTCCTATTAATCATAATGAATGTCAACGCAGGCGAGGAGCCATTACGGTCGACAACGGACTTGGATGGAATTACAGGATGGGGTCACAGAAAGAAGCGAGCGCCGAAACGCGCGCCGGGTTGTCGAAACCTTAAGCAAGGAGTTCATTACCGCCTCGATAAGCCTTAAATCAGGGAGATCAGGACTATGCAAATCAGGGATCACGTATTCATTGTTACCGGCGCTTCGTCGGGAATCGGGCTGTCAACGGCGATTGCCCTGTCCGGTCACGGCGCAAAAGTCGCCCTCTTCGCTCGCAGCACCGATGCCCTGCAAAATCTGGCGCGCCAACTTCCAGGCAGCTTGCCTGTCACGGTGGACATGACGGAGTTCGATCGAGTGCGGGAAGCGATACGCTCCGTCGACCAGCATTACGGGCGTGTCGACGGGCTCGTAAATAATGCCGGGCGCAGCTACGCTGCCTCAGTAGAGGAGATCGAGCCTGCGCTTTTTGACGAAATCTTTCATCTCAATGTGCTGGGGCCAATTGTCGCGATGCAGGCTGTAATTCCGTTGATGCGGGAACAGGGTGGTGGGAGCATTGTCAACATCAATTCGGGGACCGCGTTCATGGCCGTTCCTCAATACAGCGTGTACTCGGCTTCCAAACGGGCGCTGCTTGGATTCAGCCTTACTGCACGCGCCGAACTCGAAAAGGACCGCATAGTCGTCAGTGAAATCTATCCGTTCATCACGGCTACAAACTTCGGCAGGAACAGGATGGGGAATCCAGCCGGCGGCGGCCCGGCGGCCAGTTATGCCGACGGTGACAAGCCTGAATTCGTCGCCGGTCTTGTTCTGCAAGCCATCGAAGAAGGGCAGGCTCAGTATTTCGCGAACGATCGCCTCCGGAAGATGGCCGGGGGCGCAGCCTAGGTCTGTCGGTGGCGATGGGTCGCTCCGGAACGTCAAAGTCCGGTTTAGTTATCCGGGCGTGAACCTGGTATCATGTCCGTAAAACATGAAGCGTATCTGGCTGGTTCTGCTGATTCCCGCTTCCGCGCTCCCCCAGCGGATCGATCAACTTCGCCAGCCTGGCGCGGACATCGTTAGTTCTGGTGTCGCCCAAATGTACCGGCCGGAATACACGGCTGAGGCTCGCGCCGCCGGCCTCCAGGGAACCGTATCTCTATATGTGGATGTCGGTCCCGACGGCAGTCCTTCGAAAATAAAGGTGCTGCACGGCCTCGGGCTCGGACTTGATGAAAAAGCGGTCAAGGCGGCCCAGCAGTGGCAGTTTAAGCCCGCAACGAGAGACGGCCAGCCGATTAGTCTGGGTCAATCGGCGAACATCAACTTTCGTCTTGACGATGCCGGGCCCTGGCGAATTCGCATGGCCGCTTACCGAGTTGTCCATAATGGGCGACCGTATGAAGTTCTGGTTAAACCGGTGCTCAGCCGTTACACCGCCCCCGACCCTCTGGTTTGCCCGGGCGAAGGGGGGAGAGCGATCGTCGGCATAGTGGTAGGCACCGATGGGATTCCACACATAGTCCGACCGTTGGATTCAAGCGACGCCCTTTGGGAGGCTGCCGCGAAAGCCATCGAATCGTGGCAGTACGTGCCAGGGACGGCTGACGGAAACCGGCGGGAATCGAATGGCTCAATAGAATTTGAGTGCGGAAAGACGTTGCCCGTCCCCGGCAACCCTTCAGGAGATGCGGGTACCACTGCTACCCAACCCACCGTCACGTTCAAAACGGACCCTGATTACTCCGAAGAAGCTCGGAAAGCCAAGTACTCCGGCACGGTGACTCTACGAGTAATCGTCGACCCAACCGGTCATGCGACCCGTATCGAGGTCGTAAGGCCACTCGGTTTGGGACTCGACGAGAACGCGGTTGAAGCTGTGGAAGAGTGGCGTTTTATGCCCGGCATGAAGGGCAGCCAACCGGTGAATGTACGGGCCAGGATAGATGTCAATTTTCGCTTGTTGTAACGTCCGCTGGAGTTACTTCACCGCCGAACGCCGGCGTAACCAGACCAGCCCGGCCCCGGTAATGAGCAGCGCGCCGCTCGCGGGTTCCGGTGTCGAACTCTCCTCCGTAGCCGAGAAAATGAAATTCGCATCCCACGATCCAAAAGGCGAGGCAGGCGCGTAGTCCGCGCAACCGGCCACATCGTCAGTGCAATAGGCTCCCGTGATCAGGCTGACCCCCGTGTCCAGAACAGGGGCTGGCTGCGAACTGTCAGAACCCCAACTGACCCGATCGCTTCCCTCAGGCGCGATGGTCAGGTAATACGATTGGTTCGCGTTAAGACTCAATCCCGTGAATAGAGCAATAGACGAATACCCGTCGTTCGAAACCGCGATCCCCAGGCTGCTGGCAATCTCATCGAGAGAAGTAGTTCCTTGGCCGATCGAAGTGGTCAGGTAAGCGTCGACCACATCGCCACCCAGTTGGTCAAGGCCTCCGAGCGTTGCGTCGATTTCGACATTGCTGTAACCCGAACTGCCTGTTGTCCAGCCTTGGGTGCCATATCCGGTAAACACGTTTGGCCCGCCCATGTTCAGGCTGTAAAAGTCGGGTGTCGTGCCCTGCGAAACGATGACTGTACCAGCGTCCAGCGCTGTGGCGGCCAGCAAGGAAAAGGTGAAAACAATGCCTCGTATCATGAAGCCCCCGAGTGTTTTAGAAATGCAAGCGGCAAAAGCATAAAATAGCACGTCGAGCGCCCGACCCGCCGGGGGCCTATGTCTCCTGGTGGACTCGGGATATACGGCTATCTGGATTGTGACCTATGCGATCCCGCCCAGGTTCTACCAGTGTTCAGCGTGTTCTGGCGCTATTCAGACAATACGCTCGATGACGACAACTTCGACGGGATTTCTTATTTTTCAGCTACGCAGCGGTTGCGCAACTGACCCAGACCTTCCACTTCCACCACCACTTCCGCGCCCGGCGTCAGCCACTTCGGCGGACGGTGCCCAAACCCCACACCAGCGGGCGTCCCGGTCGTCACCACATCTCCCGGCTCCAGCGTCATCACGCTCGATAGAAATTCCACCAGCTCCGGAATTTTGAAAATCAACTCGCTTGTATTCGAATCCTGCAGCTTCTCGCCGTTCAGCGTCAGCGTGATTCGCAGATTGTGCGGGTCGGCGATCTCGTCCGCGCTGGTAATCCAGGGACCCATGGGAGCGAACGTATCGAAATTCTTCCCCATCGTCCATTGCGACGTCGCGAGCTGATAATCGCGCGCGCTCACGTCGTTCAGATTCATATAACCGAAAACGTGCTTGCTCCAGTCGGCGGCTTTGATATACCGGCCGCCGCGCCCGATTACAAACGCGAATTCCGCTTCATAATCCGGCTTCTGCGAGCCCTTCGGCAACACAATTTCGCCGCCTGAGCCCAGTGCCGTGTTGGCGTATTTCGCGAAAATAGTCGGCACCGAAGGCAGCTCCATCTTCGCTTCCTGCGCGTGATCGCGATAATTCAAACCTACGCAGAGAATCTTTCCCGGCCGCGGGATCGGTGCACAGAGCGTCACGTCTTTGAGCGGCAGAATCGCACTCGCCGGCGCGGTTGCGAGAAATGCGTCGATCTTCGCCGCCGCTTCGTCGCCCCCCGCAATCACCTGAATTGTGTTGTCGAACCCGGCGCCCTTGAGACTGACCACTCGATCTTTTGTGAAAAGCCCGGCGTGCTGGTGATTGTGGTGGCTAAAGGTCCCTAGGCGCATGTAATGGAAAAGTATATCAGTCGATTCAACTCTAATTAGCTTGATGTTTTCCGTAATTGTCGAAAATAATTCTGATCTCGTTCTCGATGCGCTGTCGCCCCTGGCATAACACAACTTCGTATCGATACATGCCGCCGTAAGACCTTTTGTGGTACCGTTGCGTCTTTAACCGTTTCGTCGTGATATGGCCCTCGAAAGTGGCGCGCATGAACTGCTCGATCAGAGTTACCCGTCCACGCTGGAAAGCGTCGATGTTGCCGAAGCTTTGATTCTCAAGGCGGCGGCAACCGCCGGGTTCGATGAAGATGAGCAGCATCGGATCGGCATGGCTGTGCGTGAATGCATGGTCAATGCCGTGGTCCATGGAAACCGCTATAACCGCAACAAAAAGGTTCGGGTGGGGGCTACACTCAAACCCGATTCCACCGAACCCTCCGGCGGCGGCCACTTCATTGTGCGCATCGTCGATGAGGGCGAAGGCTTTGAAATGGAAGAGGTTCCCGACCCCCTGCACGACAACAATCTGTTGCGGCACTCCGGGCGCGGACTGTTTCTGATGGGTGCTTTTGTGGATGAAATGAAAATCCGCAAGCTTGACCCTTCGGGGACGGAAGTCATCCTTATCAAAAAAGTAGGACCGCCCGCCTGACCGGCGTGCATATCGTTAAAGTCTTAAGTACAGTTATTCGAGCGTTATTGGAAGCGAAATACCAGGAGGCTACAGGAAGTGAGCGTTAAACTGAACACCCGGCAAGTGGACGATGTGACCGTAGTTGACGTTTCCGGCAGAATCACTCTGGGTGAAGGGGCCAGCCAGTTGCGCGATGAATTGCGCGACCTTACAGCCAAAGGGCACAAGAAAATTCTGCTCAATCTGAGCGACGTGACTTATATCGATAGCTCCGGGATCGGTGAACTGGTCTCCGCCTTCACTACGGTCACGAACCAGGGTGGCGCGCTGAAACTGCTGGGTCTCACCAAACGCGTGAAAGATCTTCTGCAGATCACCAAACTCTACACCGTGTTCGACGTACACGAAGAAGAGGCCCACGCTATCCGCAGCTTTTGAAGCAGTCTGAATTCGGCGCCTGTTTCGGGGAATCGCCGGCGGTCACGCCGTCGGCGTACAGTCCTTATTTAACCGCCGCCGACAAACTGTACAATTTCAATTTCGGCCCCATTTTCAAACTCCGCGGCGCTCCAGCGTTCGCGCTTGATAATGGACCGGTTGAGTTCGATCGCCACCCGCTCCGGGTCGAGCGCGAGGGCGTTCACTACGTCCAGTAAGGTGGCGCCGGCCGCGAAAGATCGCGATTCTCCGTTGAGCCGGACATGTTTTTCGAGTGCCAAACGATACCGTAGATTATTATAGTTCTTCCGATGCCTACATCCCCGGCTGAAGTCTGGTTTCCTGTCCTTCTGCAGGCGGCATTGGCGATGGTTATCGCCGCCGCTCTGGTGGCGTTGTCATACGCCATTGGACGCAGGGTAAAAAACAAAGTGAAGGACATGCCGTATGAGTGCGGTATCGCTCCCACCGGCGATGCCCAGCACCGTTTCAGCGTCAAGTTTTACCTGGTCGCGATGATCTTCATCCTGTTTGATATCGAAGCCATTTTTCTTTACCCCTGGGCCGTCGTTTACAAACACCTCAAGATGTTCGGATTTTTCGAAATGCTGACGTTCGTAGTGCTCATTCTGGCTGGCTTCTTCTTCATCTGGAAGAAGGGCGTGCTCGACTGGGCGCATAGCGATCGTCCGGATTCCCTCTGATCAAATACATGCTGCCTGAAGAATTGCGCGAGAATCCCTTAGCCGCGGCCCTCGATGGAATGGCCACTACCGGAAAGTTTGCTTTCGGCGAACTCACTGTTGAAATAGAGCCGGCCCGTATTCTCGACGCTCTGCGCCTTCTCAGGCACGAATGGCAATATGAGCGGCTGACTTCCGTTACCGGCGTCGATCGCTTTCCGGTCGAGCCCCGCTTTGAAGTTGTTTATCACCTTCAATCCGTCGCGCGCAATCAGCGTCTTCGTCTCAAGGTGCGGCTGCCCGGCGACAACCCGGAAATCGAATCGGCCGTAACCGTTTATCGCGGCGCCAACTGGTACGAACGGGAAACCTTCGACTTGTTCGGCGTACGCTTTCTCAACCACCCGGATCTGACCCGTATCATGATGCCGGAAGACTGGCCCGGACATCCTTTGCGCAAGGACTATCCGATCACAGGCACAAGGTATTAGAGGAGTTTTGAGAACCTCATGTCAGAAATAAAAATCCCTGGCGGCGCTGTGATTACCCCGCTGAGTGACTTAAACAATGCCAACGAGGGTGCCGACGGCGGCGTCACCAACGCGCAGGAAGTCGAGCAGGATTACCGCGAGCACCTCTCCGCTAAATCCGGTCCGCGCACCATGGTTCTCAACATGGGTCCGCAGCATCCGTCCACCCACGGCGTGTTGCGCCTGTTGCTTGAGCTCGACGGCGAAACCATTCTGAAAGCCGCGCCCGATATTGGCTATCTCCATACCGGTATCGAAAAAGAGTTCGAAGCTAAGACTTATCAGCAGGGCGTCACCCTGACCGATCGCATCGACTATCTGGCGCCGATGTCGAACAATCTGGTTTATTGCCTGGCCGCCGAAAAGCTTCTGGATCTTGAAATTCCCGAGCACGCGCAGTGGATGCGTGTCATGCTCGCCGAGTTCACCCGCCTCAACAGCCATCTGGTCTGGCTGGGAACGCACGCCATCGACATCGGCGCGATGACCGTGTTTCTCTATTGCTTCCGCGAACGCGAAGACATCCTCAGAGTCTTCGAGATGTTCTCCGGTCAGCGCATGATGACCAGCTATTTCCGCATCGGCGGTTTAGCTCTGCCCGCTCCGCGCGGATGGCAGAAGCGTGTCAAAGATTTTGTCGACATCTTCCCCTCACGTATCGACGAATACGAGGAACTGCTCACCAACAACCGGATCTGGACCGGCCGTACCAAAGGCATCGGCTATGTCCCCCTTGAGGACATGCTCGATCTCGGTGTTACCGGACCCATGCTTCGCGCCGCCGGCATGAAGATCGACGTCCGCAAAGACGCCCCTTATTCCAGTTACGAAAAATTCGATTTCGACGTTCCGACCAGCACCGATAACGATGTGTTCTCGCGCTATCAGGTGCGTCTCGAAGAGATGCGTCAGTCCTGCAAAATCATTAAACAGGCGCTCGAAGGCATGCCTTCCGGTTCGCATCAGGCCGATGCGCCCGGCATCGTTCTGCCCGACCGCGAAAAAATGAAGACGCAGATGGAAGCGCTCATTTTCCATTTCAAGATCGTGACCGAAGGCTTCCGTGTTCCGGAAGGCGAGGTTTATCAGGCTATTGAATCGCCGCGCGGTGAAGTGGGCTGTTACATGGTGAGCGATGGGACGCAGAAGCCCTACCGCGTTCACTGGCGCGGCCCCAGTTTCGCCAACCTGCAGGCGATTCCGAAAATGATTGAGGGCACGCTGATCGCCGACGTGATCGCGGGCCTCGGCAGCATGGACTTTGTGCTGGGAGATACGGACAGATAACAATGACGTTTTCGCCCGAGATGGAAGCTCGCTTCGAGCAATTTCTGAATAAATATCCGCCCGAGCGCAGGCGTTCGGCCATGATTCCCATGCTCATCTATGCACAGGATGAAGTCGGCTCGATCACGGATGAGCTGGTGGCGGAAGTGGCGCGTCGCGTCGGTGTGACGCCGCTGCAGGTGAATGAGGTTGTCGGCTTCTACTCCATGCTGCACAGGAAGCCGCTGGGAAAATATCACGTACAGATCTGTACGAACATTTCGTGTCTCCTGGTGGGAGGCGTCGAGCTCTGGGAGCGGGCGTGCCACAAACTCGGCATCGGGCATAAAGAGGTCACCGCAAATGGCCTCGTGTCGCTCGAAGAAGTCGAGTGTATGGGCGCCTGCTCGTGGGCGCCTGCGGTAGAAGTGAACTACGATTTTTATCACGATGTGACGCCGGAGCAGCTGGATAAATTGATCGACGGCCTGATGGCCGGCAAAACTCCGGATGAGATTGACGCTGTGAAGCGGGTGAGCTGCTGATGTTATACAACCAACCCCATCCACTCGAAGTAAGGCTCCTGACCCGGCGCTTCGGCCTTCCGAATTCGCAATCGATCGACACCTACCTCGCCACCGATGGCTACAAAGCCTTCGAAAAATCGCTGGGTATGTCGCCGGACGAAATCATCAACGAAGTGAAAGCTTCCGGGTTGCGCGGACGCGGCGGCGCGGGCTTTCCTACCGGCCTCAAGTGGAGCTTCGTTCCGAAGCAGTCTTCGAAGCCGAAGTACATCATGGTCAATGCGGACGAATCGGAGCCCGGTACCTGTAAGGACCGCTTGCTCATCGAATACGATCCGCATCAGTTGATCGAAGGTATCCTCATCGCCGGCCTCGCAGTCGGCGCGCAGCAGGGTTACATCTACATCCGCGGCGAATATCGTTACCTGATCGGCGTGATGGACAAAGCCATCGCCGAAGCCTACGCTCATGGCTACCTCGGTGACAACATTCTCGGTCGTGGCATGCGCTTCCACATCTCGACTCATTCGGGAGCCGGTGCTTACGAGTGCGGTGAGGAATCGGCGCTGCTTGAATCGTTCGAAGGCAAACGCGGTAATCCCCGCATTCGTCCTCCGTTTCCGGCCGTCGCCGGAGCTTATGCTTCGCCCACCGTTCTGAATAACGTCGAGACGTTCTGCGCGGTACCGCCCATCATTCTTCAGGGCGGCGCTTACTTTGCCGGTCTTGGCACGCCGAAAAATGGCGGCACGCGGTTATTCTGCCTCTCCGGCCACGTCAACAAACCTGGCGTTTATGAGTTGCCTATGGGCTTCAATCTCATGCGCATGATCAACGAAGTGGGCGGCGGTATGCGCGGCGGTAAAAAACTCAAGGCCGTGATTCCGGGCGGGTCTTCCTGTCCCGTTCTCAAAGCCGAAGAGTGTGACCTCGCGATGGATTACGATACGCTTGCCGCGGCCAAATCCATGCTCGGTTCCGGTGGCGTTGTCATCATGGATGAAGACACCTGTATGGTCAAGGCCGCTTTGCGCATCATGCGGTTCTATGCGCATGAAAGCTGCGGTTGGTGCATCCCGTGCCGTGAAGGTACCACCTGGCTGAGAAAATTACTGCAGCGCTTCCACGATGGTGGTGGCACTCGCAGCGATATCGTTCTGATCGGTGACTTGTCCCGCAACATGCTCGGCCGGACCTTCTGTCCGCTCGGCGACGCAGCGGCTCTGCCCACCATTTCCATCGTGGAAAAATGGCGCGATGAGTTTGAAGCTCATCTGAACGGCGTGCCCTGCCCTTATGAGAAGACTTCGCGGCTGGTGACAGCTTAGGCATTACGAAAGAAAACTGATGGCTGATCCGATTAAATTTACAATCGATGGACGTGAGATGGAAGCGGCTCCTGGCACGCTCGTCATCGAAGCGGCCAAGAAAAACGGCATCGAAATTCCTTCGTTCTGCTATTACGAAGGCTATTCGCTGCAGGCGGCTTGCCGTATGTGTCTGATCGAAGTCGAGAAGATGCCCAAGCTTCAGGTGGCGTGTACGCTGCCTGTCGGCGCCGGCATGGTGATCCACACCGACTCCGAACAGGTCCGCAACGCCCGCAAGTACACTCTCGAATTCCTTCTCACCAATCACCCCCTCGATTGCCCTGTCTGTGACAAAGGCGGCGAGTGCGAACTCCAGGACATGGTGTTCCGCTATGGTGCGGGCGAGAGCCGATTTACCGAAAATAAGTTACACGTAGACGAGCAGCAGTGGTCCCCCGTCGTGTTCTACGATGGCCCCCGCTGCATCCTCTGCTTCCGCTGCGTTCGTGTCTGCGAAGAAGGCATGGGCGTAGGCGCGCTCGGCGTCATCAATCGCGGCGCGATCTCGCTTATTGCGCCCAACGAAGGCGATCATCTCGATTGCGATGAGTGCGGACAGTGCATCGATATCTGCCCCGTCGGCGCGCTCACCAGCGGCGCTTATCGCTATCAGACCCGGCCCTGGGAGATGGAGCATGTCGGCACCATCTGCACTCATTGCTCGAACGGCTGCAAGACCACGCTGGGTGTTCGCAACGACCAGATCATTCGCGGCAACAATCGCGATCGCTCCGGCATCAACGGCGAATTCCTCTGCATCAAAGGCCGTTACGCATTCGACTTCTCGCATAGCCCGGAACGCCTGCAGTCGCCCATGGTTCGCATGGGGTCCCGCTTTGAACCAGTCTCCTGGTCGAAAGCTCTGTCCCTCGTAGCCTCGAAGTTTACTGAGATCCGCGCCCGCGGCGGCAAGTTCGGCGTCGTCGGCTCGAACCACACTTCGAACGAAGAAAATTACTACCTGCAGAAGTTCGCCCGCGAAGGTCTCGGGACCAATAACATCGATCATCACCGTACAGGCGACGTTGTAACTCTGATCGATGCCCTCAGCGGCACCGGCAGCGGCCTCGTCACCGCGCAGGATTTCTACGAACGCAAAGCCATCCTGGTTATCGGAGCGGACCTCGCGGTCGAACAGCCGTTCCTGTCTTTCCAGATTCGCGCCAATTACCGCCACAACAGCGCGCATGTTTATGTGGTGACGGAAAAGGAAGTTCGCGAAGACGCTATTGCGGTCCGGTCTATTCGCGCTCCCCGCGCCGAATCTCTCGCCGCTCTGGAGCAACTCCGCGAGGCTCTTTCGAAAGAAGCCGAGCTCGTTATCGCTTTCGATGACTCCATCAAAGGTGAGGATGTTCGCTCACTGGTTGCCTTCGGTGAGTCGCTCGGAATTCCGGTCGGTTACTGCGCTCTAGTCGATTACTCCAACTCCCGCGGCGCCATCGACATGGGTCTGGTGCCGGAATTGCTGCCCGGTTACCACGCTTCCGGAAAGCCCGGGCTCTCCGTCGGCGAAATGGTCGCGGATGCCGATCTCGAAGCCCTCTGGGTGGTTGGCGCGAATCCGCTTAAGCAGGGCAAGTTGGCCTCTTTGAAGGCCTTCGTCGTGGTGCAGGATATGTTCCTGACAGAAACCGCCCAGCGCGCCGACATCGTCTTCCCCGCTGCCAGCGCCTACGAAAAGAACGGTACCGTCACCAACGTCTGTGGCGAAGTGCAGCGCCTGAAGCGCGCGCTGTCGACCATCGGAGCCAAGACCGATCTCGAAATCATCGGCCTCATCGCCAAAGAAATGGGACTCGCGGCCGCCATGGGCCCCTGGCTCCCGGATACGGTTTACGGCGAAATCCGCCGCACTGTTAAGGGCTACGATATTCCTCTGTCGCTGGTAACGGTAGGCGCGCAGCAGACCGCTCCGGTTAATGGACGAGTCGGTGCTGCGAGCCGTCCCGATCTGGTTCACTCAGCCCACGATAATTTGTTCACATCAGGAACGCTGGGACGGTATTCTAAAATACTGAATTCAGTTATTGAGAGTCGTGCAGGCAACGTGATTCCTCCCGACAAAGAGGAGTACGTTCGGTCCTAAATGGTATTCATCATCATCACCCTCATTAAGACGGCGTTGATAGCCTTCGTGCTCCTGACGACGCTGGCCTATTTGCAATGGGTTGAGCGCAAGGTGATCGCCCATGTGCAGGTCCGCATGGGCCCCTATCGCGTCGGGCCGCACGGATTGCTGCAACCTCTCGCGGATGTCGTCAAACTGATCACCAAAGAAGGCGTGCTGCCGCCGCACGTCAATAAGTTCTTCTACCTGCTTGCCCCGTTTCTGGCCGTGTTCATGGCCCTGATTTCGATATCGGTGATTCCGTTCGGGACTTCTGTGACAATTCTCGGTTACACAACGGAGATGCAATTGACCGACGTCAATGTGGGCTTGCTGCTGATCCTTGCTATCAGTTCGATGGGTGTTTACGGAATTGCACTGGCGGGCTGGTCCTCCAACAACAAGTACAGTCTCCTCGGCGGACTGCGCAGTTCAGCGCAGATGATCAGTTATGAACTGCCCATGAGCCTCGCGCTCGCGGCCCCGCTGCTTGCGGCCGGCACTCTGAGTTTGCGCGGCATCGTCGATTCGCAAGCGGGCTTCAATCTGGGCTTCATTCCCAAATGGTCTGTGTTTCAGGGTCCGTTTCCACAGATTTTCAGTTTCATCATCTTTATGATCGCGGCCTTCGCTGAAACCAACCGCATTCCATTCGATCTTCCCGAAGCCGAGAACGAACTGGTGGCCGGTTTTCACGTCGAATACAGCAGTATGTCGTTCGCCGCTTTCTTCATGGCCGAATACTCGAATATGGTGACGGTCTGTTCGATTGCTACCCTGCTGTTCCTCGGCGGCTGGCATCCTTTGTGGCCTGAAGCGGGCGGTTCCAACTTCGTTGCGCCGGTGATTCTGTTTATTGCGGGCGCCCTCTGCATCTATCACGGGCTGCATCCGGCGCGGCCGCTGGATCGTTATACTCTGCCGGTGTTCGGTGTCGTTTTCTTCGGTCTGGCCGGGCTGATGGCGTTTCCGCCTACCGTGCCGATCCTGACGCCGCTGTTCTGGTTCCTGGCTAAAACGGGCTTTTTGCTCTTTGTGTTTATCTGGATTCGCGCGACTTTGCCTCGCTTCCGCTATGACCAGCTCATGTCGTTTGCCTGGAAGTTCCTGTTCCCGGTTGCACTGCTGAATTTGCTCGTCACCGCTTTTCTGGTGGCCCTGGTTTCGTAGATGGACATATTTTTCTTTCTCCTGTTCGCCCTCATCGCGGTTGTGTGCGCGATCAATCTGATCGTGCAAAAGCATCCCATTTCGAGCGCCCTCTCGCTGATCGGCGTGATGGGCTCGATTGCGGTGCTCTATCTTCTGCTGGGCGCTGAGTTCATCGCCATGGCGCAACTGATCGTCTATGCCGGCGCGGTCATGGTGCTTTTCATCTTCGTCATCATGCTTCTCAATGCCGGCTCGGAAGCAAAGGGAGGCCGCTCATGGACCGCCCAGCTTTTCGGCATTCCCGTCATGGTGGCGTTCTTCGGAGTGATTGCGTTCTTCCTCATCCGTGAGTTTTCGAATGCCGGATTCGTGAAGTTCGGCAGCTTCACAGGCGGCTCGGTTGAGAAGGTGGGCATGGCTCTCTTCACCGACTATCTGCTGCCCTTCGAAGTCACTTCGGTTCTGATCCTCATCGCTATTATCGGTGCCGTTGTACTGGCGCGAAAGGAACTTGACTGATGCCGGAAGGTTTTGATCAGGTCCGCACCATGATCGGCCAGGGCGTGCCGGTCTCCTGGTATCTGATCCTGAGTGCCATACTGTTTTCCCTTGGGGTTGCCGGCTTCGTGTTTCGCCGCAACGTCATCACGGTTTTCATGTGCATTGAGCTGATGCTCAATGCCGTGAACCTGAGCTTCATCACTTTCGCGAACCAGCACAAGCAGGTGAGCGGACAGATCTTTACCTTTTTTGTGATGGTCGTGGCGGCCGCCGAAGCGGCAGTCGGACTCGCTATCATCCTGACGGTGTTCCGGAATCGCCAGACCCTGAACATCGATGAAATCGATTCACTGAAGAACTGATGCAGAATCTTTGGGTCATTCCCGCGCTCCCGTTCATCGGGTTTCTGATCAACGGCATCTTCGGCCGCAAACTGCCGAAGGCCGTGATCAATCTCGTTGCCGTATTGAGCGTTGTACTCTCGTTCGCCTGGGTTGTGAAGGTTTTCATGACGGCCGGAGATCTCGCCGTCACCCCGGTCAACGAGCACTATTTCACGTGGATCAAAAGCGGAGAATTCCAGGTTGGCTGGGACTTCGCGGTCGACAAGCTGACTATGATCATGCTGTTTGTCGTCACCGGCATCGGCTCTCTGATCCACATTTACTCTATCGGCTACATGGCCCACGAGGAAGGCTATTACCGCTTCTTCGCCTACCTCAACCTGTTCATGTTTTTCATGCTCAACCTGGTGCTGGCCGCGAACTATCTCATCCTGTTTGTCGGTTGGGAAGGCGTCGGGTTGTGCAGTTACCTTCTGATCGGTTTCTACTTCGTCAAGAAGAGCGCGACTACCGCCGGCAATAAGGCGTTCATCGTAAACCGCATCGGCGACTTTGGCTTCTCGCTGGCGATCTTCCTGATCGTCGTGAACTTCGGCTCTCTGAGCTTCGACAAAGTGTTCCCGGCAGCCGCAGGCAAGCCTGTCGAAACACTCACGGCCATCGCGCTGCTGCTGCTCGTAGGCGCGGCCGGTAAATCGGCTCAAATTCCGCTGTATGTCTGGCTGCCGGACGCGATGGAAGGCCCCACTCCGGTCTCCGCTCTCATCCACGCCGCCACCATGGTCACGGCCGGCGTCTACATGATTACGCGATCCGCGGCCATCTTCACTCACGCGCCGATCGCCATGGAAACGGTCGCAATAATCGGCCTCGCGACGGCGGTTTTTGCCGCCACGATCGGGCTGGCACAGAACGACATCAAGAAAGTTTTCGCATATTCGACCGTATCCCAGTTGGGCTACATGTTCCTCGGTGTAGGCGTGGGCGCTTTCTCCGCCGGTGTCTGGCATCTCATGACGCACGCGTTTTTCAAAGCCCTGCTGTTCCTCGGCGCCGGCAGCGTGATTCACGCCTGCCATGGCGAGCAGGACATGCGTCATATGGGCGGTCTGAAGAGGTATGCGCCGTGGACCTGCATCACGCTGGCCTGCGCCTCGCTGGCGATTTCGGGTTTTCCGTTCACCGCCGGTTACTTCAGTAAAGACGCGATCCTCGAAGCCGCTTATGGCCATGCGCCCTGGATGTACTGGGTCGGCGTGATCACGGCCGGTATGACCGCGTTCTACGTGTGGCGCGCTTTCTGGATGACCTTCTGGGGCGATTACAAGGGGCACGGACATCCGCACGAATCGCCCTGGTCGATGCTCGGACCCTTGGTGGTTCTGGCTGGGTTGTCTCTCGTGGGCGGTTTTGTGTTCAACGTCCCCCACATCCTGGCTAACATGTTCCCGATCGAAGAAGCGGTCGGCGGCGCCGGTGTCATGCTGACCGGAATTTCGGTAGCGGCCGGGCTGATCGGTATTGGCTTGTCTTACTACTTCTATGTGATGAACCCCGAGGTGCCGGAGCGCATTGCCGGCGGCCTCGGCGGCATCTACACGCTGGTTTACAACAAGTACTTTGTCGATGAAGTCTATGACGCGACTGTGGTGAACCCGCTGATTACCGGGTCTCGCTCTGTGTTGTGGCATGGTGTTGACCAGGGTGTTATCGACGGCGCTGTGAACGGCGTGGGCCATCAATCCAAAGGCATCGGCGGTGTGCTGAAGTTGCTCCAGTCGGGTAATATACGGAGCTACGCCACCTGGATCGTGATCGGCGCGGTAGCTCTGCTGCTGGCGCTGGGCATGGCACAAGGTGTTACCGGAGGCATCGTCCCGTGAACCTCCTCGAACTTTTAATCCTGATCCCGTCATTGGGCTTTATCCTCGCGCTGCTGATTCCGCGCTCGCAGGATCAGGCGGTCCGCCTGTTTACCCTGACGGTCTCGCTCATCACTTTCGTTCTCTCGCTCGGTCTGGCTACGGGATACCAGAGTGGACAGGCCGGTCAACAGTTCGTCTCGGACCGAATCTGGATTACCAATCCGGAAATTCACTGGCACGTGGGGATCGATGGGATCAGCCTCTGGCTGATCATTCTCTCGACGTTCCTGACTCCGATAGCCATCCTGATCTCGTGGAAGTACGTGCAGGACCGGGTTAAAGAGTTCTTCGCTTTCCTTCTGCTCCTCGAAGTCGGCCTGATCGGCGTGTTTGCCGCGTGGGATCTTTTCCTCTTCTACGTCTTCTGGGAAGTCGTACTGGTTCCGATGTATTTCCTGATCGGAATATGGGGTCACGACCGGCGCATCTACGCCGCGGTCAAGTTCTTCCTGTATACGATGGCCGGCTCGGTGCTGATGCTCGCCGCCATTATCTTCCTGTATAACCGCGCGGGCACATTCGATTACGCCGTGATCCTGAACGGGATTGGCAGCGGCCGAATCATGTTCACCCACGGTGAAGAGACGCTGTTGTTCCTTGCGTTCTTCATCGCTTTCGCGATCAAAGTTCCGCTGTTCCCGTTGCACACCTGGTTGCCCGATGCGCACGTAGAAGCACCTTCGGCCGGTTCGCTGATGCTGGCGTCCGTGATGCTCAAGATGGGCACTTACGGTCTGGTGCGATTCTGCCTCCCGATGTTCCCTACGGCGGCGCGCGAAAACGCCCCGTGGATTATCGTGCTGGCGATCATCGGCATTGTTTACGGCGCACTGGTTGCCATGGTGCAGCCCAACATGAAGAAGCTCGTGGCGTATTCTTCGGTGAGCCATCTCGGTTTCGTGGTGCTGGGCATCTTCTCCTTTACTCAGATGGGGCTCGACGGCGCGGTTTATCAGATGCTGAATCACGGCATCTCGACCGGCGCTCTGTTCATCCTGGTGGGCTTTATGTATGAGCGGCGTCACTCGCTCGCCATCTCCGATTACGGTGGAGTTGCTACGGTAGCCCCCTGGCTTTCCACTGTCTTCCTGGTCACTACGCTGGCCAGTATCGGTCTGCCGATGCTGAACAATTTCGTGGGAGAATTTCTGATTCTGCAGGGCAGCGCTCAGGCCAACTTTACCTGGACTGTCTTCGCCGCACTGGGCGTGATTCTCTCCGCCTGCTACATGCTCTGGATGTACCAGCGAGTGTTCTTCGGTGAAGTCGGCGAAGGCGTGGCGGGCCATCTGCCGGACTTGAATTTCCGTGAATGGGCGTGCATCGTGCCGCTCGTCATCATGATGGTCTGGATGGGCATCTTTACGCAGACGTTCCTGCCCGCTGTCAGTGAAACCAATGCCAAAGTTCTCGAACAAAGCCGGATGAATCAACCTTTGCGTGTAGCGCTGCCTGGCCCCTCTATTGCACGAATCGCCGGAGGCGCCGCCCATGCCCGTTAATTTCGCTCCGTCAAGCGACGACCTGCTGCGCTTCGCGCCCGAGATCATTCTGTCGCTCGCCGGAACGCTGCTGATGGTGCTGGATCCGCTGTTCGCGAAGAAGATGCCGAAGCTGTTTGGGCATCTCTCGATTGCGGCTTTTATCCTGGCGATGTTCGGCACTGCCGCGGCGTGGTCCGTCGCAGGTCCGGCATACTCCAACCTTCTGATCGTCGATGGCTTTGCCACATTTTTCCGCTTCCTGGTGCTGGGAATCGGCATCGTAGCCGTCCTTTCTTCGTATCGTTATCTCGATCGTGAACAGGCCGAAACCGGCGAGTATCACGCTCTCCTGCTGTTCTCCGTGGCCGGGCAGTGCCTGATGGTGGCGGCCAACGATCTGATCATGATCTTCATCGGTCTTGAGATCTCCTCGATCGCGACCTACATTCTGGCGGGCTACCTGCGCAACGATAGGCGCAATAACGAAGCGGCTCTCAAGTACTTCCTGCTGGGCTCATTCGCCACGGGCTTCCTTCTCTACGGCATCGCGCTGATCTACGGCGTGACGGGCACGACTCAACTCGATATGATCCGTGCATCGCTGGCCAATCCCGCGAACATGCCTTCGTTCACCATCGTCAGGGTGGCTGCGGCACTAATGTTCGTAGGACTCGGGTTCAAGGTTTCCGGCGCTCCGTTTCAAGTCTGGGCTCCGGACGTTTATCAGGGCGCACCGGCTCCGGTAAGCGCCTTCATGGCGACGGCTCCCAAGGCGGCTGCATTCGCTATTTTTCTGCGCATTTTCCTTACTGCTTTCCAGCAGATCGCCACCGGCTGGGAACCGCTCATCTGGATTTCAGCGCTACTCTCAATGACGATCGGCAACTTCGCCGCACTTACACAGAGCAACCTGAAACGCATGCTGGCCTACAGTTCGATCGCCCATGCGGGCTACATTCTGGTCGCGCTGGCGGCACGTTCTGAAATCGGAACGGCGGCGGCGATGTTCTATCTGGCGGCTTATGCTCTGATGAACCTCGGCGCATTCGCGGTGGTAATTCATATTTCCGGCAAAGGCGAACGGACCGTCAACGTCAACGATCTGGCCGGTCTCGGAAAACGGCAGCCTTTGACTGCGATGATGCTGACGGTGTTCCTGCTTTCTCTGATCGGCGTCCCTCTGACCGGCGGATTCTTCGGCAAGTTCTACATATTCCAGGCGGCCATTCAATCGAACCTGGTCTGGCTCACAGTGCTTGGTTTGCTGAACAGCGCGGTCGCGGCTTACTACTATCTGCGCCTGATGGTCGTGATGTACATGCACGAACCGGGTGAAGTGTCGAACAATCTGGAGCCACTTACACCTGGCCTTCGTCTGGCGATGGTACTGCCGTTGATTGGCACCTTCTTCCTCGGTGTAATGCCCGGCTTTGTACTCGGCTTTGCTCAACGCTCGGCCGGCTTTGTTAAGTAGAACTGTTAGATAATCAGTAGTGATGCGTCACTTCCTTTCTGTAACCCTCGCGCTGGCCGCGATTTTGTCGCCTGCTGCCCTTTTGGCTAAGGACGGCGATGCCGCTGAGCGTCTCAGCGACGCGGCAGATGTTCTGAATGACATGATGCATGCCTCCGACAAAGGTATTCCTCAGGACCTGATGAACCGCGCGCAGTGCGTGATCGTAGTTCCCAATCTGAAAAAAGCGGCGTTCATCGTGGGCGCGAAGTACGGTCGTGGATTCGCCTCCTGCCGAAAGCCGAGCGGTACGGGCTGGACGGCTCCGGCTTCGATGCGGATTGAAGGCGGCAGCGTCGGCTTCCAGATTGGCGGATCGGAACAGGACGTGATTCTGCTGGTCATGAATCAGTCCGGCATGAAGAGGCTGCTGGGCAACAAATTCACGCTGGGCGGAGAAGCGACAGTCGCGGCCGGTCCTGTGGGCCGGGAAGCCAGTGCGCAGACCGATGCTGTGATGCATGCCGAAATGCTGTCTTATTCGCGGGCGCGTGGACTTTTTGCCGGAATCTCGCTGCAAGGCGCTACGCTCCGACCCGACGACGATGCCAATCGCGAACTGTACGGCCATGCCGTGGCCAATCGCGAGATCCTGGCGAACAACCTCACTGCTCCCGCACCTGCCGCGGCCTTCGAGACGGCGCTGGATAAGAACTCTCTGCGGGAAACGCACTAAGTTTTGGTCAGCCACGAGGCTATCCTTTTCACGGCCACATAGCTGGCCCACGCGGTTACGTTGATCAGGTCCCGATCTGATTTTCCCTGCTGCCGAAACGCCGCGATCACTTTCTCATCCAACTGATATGACGCCAGGGCGGTCAGTAGCGCCAGGCGCGCGGTGGGCGTCTGGCCCGATGTCCAGCCGAGAGGCGGGGCTTCCCCGCGCCAGTTGGCGACCTGGCCGATGACGAACTCCTGCACCGCGGGCTCTACACTTTCCGCGCCTGCCGCTTCCGCGGCGGCGGCGAAGCGGGCGAGCCCTCCGGCAATGTAAGGATCGGCGAGTGCCCATTCGAACTCCGTCGGCAACGAAGGGGCAGCGGGTGTGAGGAAGTCACCCTGCTCGACTCGTTGAGCCGTGACCAGTGGCCGCAGCATTTTTCCTGACATTCGGACTATTGCACGCCCATGGAACGTGAAGGGCGCGGAATCCAGAAATACATTGACCATGCGATTCAGGTAGTGAAAGCAGACGGCGGTTCCCAAAAATTTTGGACCTTCAGCGGCTGGAAACGGCGGATTCCTGAGCAGGGGCGAATCCGGGGTTAGAGTAGCCGAGGCCCAGGCGGAATAAGGCGCGAGGGCGGGATCGGTAAAGGCGTCTCCGTGATCGAAGGCATGGAGCATGGCCGAATGTACATCGACGCAGTAAGGACAGGCGTTCAGGCGTGAAACCTCGGCTGCGATCAACTCACGTTTTTCACGGCCTTCGCGTCCGGCGGCAAGACACTCGCGTCCCATGGCCCAGACTCCGGCCATTAATTCCGGATTGGGCAGGTGAACGGTGACGGGCGGACCGACTACGAAATCGCGGGCCAGTTGGTCAATTACGGCGAGGCCGAGTCCGGTAGCTTTCGAGTAATTGAGCGGAGCGAGGTAGCGTATCTGTCGAGGCGCCACTTTGTAAAAAAGCAGGCGGTCGATGAGACGCATTGGCTCGCTACTGTTGCTGCTGCTGTTGTTGCTGGGGCTGCGGTTCGCCGTCTTCCTCAAGCCGGGGAGGAGGAACGGCAGCGGTCTCCTGCAACAGTTCGGCACCTTCGTCATCGAGGGCAGGGCGTACGAGGACATCCACGGACAGGTTCTGACCCGCATGGCCTTTATAGACGCCACGAACAGGCGCTACATCGCCGTAGTCGCGGCCCCATGCCAGGTAGATGTGGCGTTCTTCAGAGAACTCACCGACGGTGGGATCGAGGCCAATCCAGCCAATTTCCGGGATGAAGGCCTGCGCCCAGGCGTGAGAGGCCTGGCCACCGATGAGACGCTCCATCGAACCCTGGGCATCGAGAGCGTCTTTCGGGACCAGATAACCCGAAACATAGCGGGCCGGGACGCCGCGCTGACGCAGCAGAGCGAGCAGGAGGTGAGAAAAATCCTGACAGACTCCCGAACGAGTGGCGAGGCAGTCTTCCACGGACGATTGCACATGAGTGGCGCCGGGTTGATATCTGAACTCTTCATGCACCAGGCGCGATGCCTGTTCGGCGAATGACTGAACAGTGCCGGTGGAGCGCCGTTCCGCTTCGGCGATGAGGTCATCCAAACCGGGAAGACGGGGGCAGTAGCGGGTGGGCGCCAGCCAGTCGAAGTGTTCTTCTTCGAGTTCACCGCTCAAGGCATCGAGATCCGATAGGGTAATGCGGCCGGGCTCGAGTTGTTTGGGTGGGTGAACCAGCACCACGAATTCCGATTCGACGCGCAGTTTCCGATGCTCGGGCAGGATGTGGAACTGATGCACCCAGTTGCCGAAGTAGTCGACATGCGCAGCGGCTTTCGAAGCGGGTTGGGTGGTGACGCGAAAGGACACGCAGGTCTGACGATCGTCATGGCGCGGACGGAGCCGAAGCTCGTTATAGCTCTCCGAGACCGGGCCGTCATAGGAGAAGAGAGTGACGTGGTGCAGCTTGTATCGATTGAGTCCGTTCATCGCTAGTGTACTGGCCTGGTCGAGAGCGGTGCTACGCGCTCACCGCGTAGTGGAAGTAAGATTTCGTAACTTCTTCGCCGATGTTGCGGCACATCTCCTGCAATTCGGTGAGGAAGTTGTGGAGGCCGCCGTCGAAGATTTCATCGATGCTCGAGTAGGTAAGGCGTTCGCTGAGTTTGCCGTTCAGACGTTCGGCTTCGTTCGAATAAGTGCCGGGGACGGATCCGCTGATGGCGTGCAGGCTGGTCTGCAGGGCAGCCAGATTAAAGCGGACGGAGCGCGGATGGCGCGAATCGAGCAGCAGGAGTTCGGCTACTTTGGAGGGTTCGATTTGCGAATACTGGCGGCGGTAAAACTCATAGGCAGCGACGGATTTCAACACCGCGACCCAGAGATGACTGCGGGCTTCGCTCAGAATCGTAGGGCCTTCCAGTAACTGGTGGTAATGAACGTCAAGAATGCGAGCCGTCATTTCGGCGCGCTCGAGGACGCAGCCTGCCTGTACGAAGTGCCAGCCTTCATCGCGCGCCAGAGTGGCATCGCAAACACCATGGAAGCGATGTCCGCCCCGTCTGATCACTTCGCAGAAACGAGAAAGCGACTGCTGCTCTTCGCGCAGTTTCAGGATCTTGTGATAGAGGGTGTTGATGTCTTCCCACAGTTCGCGGGAGATTCGATCGCGAATGGTGCGGGCATTTTCACGAGCCTGCACGATGCACTGGGCGATGGAATTGGGATTCTCTTCGGCGTAACCGAGGAACTCAAAGGCGGTCTGGGCGCTGGCTTCCTCGTGAGTCTGATAGAAGCGCGAACGCTCGCCGGTGACGGCAATCAGGGGGTCCCAACGGAGCTTATAAGTGTCCGGCGGCTGCTCGAGCAGCATGTGGTAATTGACGTCGAGGATGCGCGCGGTATTGTCGGCGCGTTCCATGTAGCGGCCAATCCAGAAGAGCGAATCGGCGATGCGTGAGAGCATCATTACTCGTCACCCCGAAGGACCCACGTGTCCTTGCTGCCGCCGCCCTGGGAGGAGTTTACAACCAGAGAGCCGCGCTGCAGAGCTACGCGGGTCAGGCCGCCGGGTACGATGGTTACCTTTTCGCCGTCGTATAAACAGTAAGGCCGCAGGTCCACATGACGGGCGCTCATGCCTCCGATAGAAGGGTCATACGAGGGAACGCGCGACAGGGGAATCACGGGCTGGGCGATGTAGTTGCGCGGATCGGCTTTGAGTCGTTCGCGGAAATCCTCAATGGTTTTGCGATCGGCCGAAGGGCCCATGAGCATTCCGTAACCGCCCGATTCGCCGACGGCCTTGACTACGAGTTCTCCCAGATGGTCCAGAACATAAGAGAGGTGCTGAGGATTCGAGCAGAGATAAGTGTCGACGTTGTGCAGGATCGGATCTTCGCCGAGGTAGTACTTAATGAAAGCCGGTACATAGGCGTAGATGGCCTTGTCATCGGCTACGCCGGTACCGATGGCATTGGCGAGCGCGATGTTGCCGGCGCGGTAGGCGTTCATGAGGCCGGCGACGCCGACCATGGAATCGGAGCGGAAAGCCAGGGGATCGAGGAAATCGTCATCGACGCGGCGGTAGATTACGTCGACTCTGGTGAGACCGTGAATGGTCTTCATATACACGACATCGTCAACAACGACAAGGTCGCGGCCTTCGACCAGTTCGATGCCCATCTCCTGAGCGAGAAAGCAGTGCTCGAAGTAAGCGCTGTTATAGAGGCCCGGTGTGAGGAGGACAATGACAGGCCGCTCGCCGGTGCGCGGTGAGAGGCTGCGCAGGATCTGGGCGAGCTCGGCGGGGTAATGATCGACGGGAAGAACTTCGCAGACTTCGAAAGCGCGGGGAAAAGTCCGGCGCATGACGAGACGATTTTCGAGAACGTAAGAAATGCCGCTGGGGGAGCGGGCATTATCTTCGAGAACGAGGTACTGGCCGGTGCGGGAGTCGCGCACGAGATCGATTCCCGAGACATGGATGTAGATGTCGCGAGGCACGCTGAGGCCGGCCATTTCTCGGCGGAAGTGCTTGCAGGAATAGACGAGATTGCGCGGAATGATTTTGTCTTTGAGAATGCGCTGCTGACCGTAGATGTCCTGAAGGTAGAGGTTCAGGGCCATGACGCGCTGGGCGAGACCGCGCTCGATGGTGTCCCATTCGGAGCGGGGGATGATGCGCGGAACGAGATCGAAGGGGAAAAGCCGCTCGGTGCCTCGACCGTCGCTGTAGACGGTGAAGGTGATGCCCTGGACGAGGTAAGAAAGATCGGCCAACTGGCGCCGTTCCTCGAAAACGTCACGGGGCATGGATGCGAGCTGATGGTACATCGCAGCGGCCCAGGGGCGCGGTTCGCCATTGGGTGCGATCAGTTCGTCATAGAACGAACCGGGGTCATAGCCCGCAAAAAGCTCTTGATCGGATTGGTTAGATGTGGCGGCGAAGGACATGGCGATCCCGAGGGAAAAACCGGCTGTCGAGCGGCGTGGGTCGCTGCCGTTTTCGTAACTGTAATTGTACTGCGGGGCACGGGATGGTTTGGAACGCGGGTGCCAGGGAGGGCTGGTTGGTGTTCACGCGGCGCGTCCCAGCACGGGCGCGGCCTGTTTTCCGCAACAGCGTTTGTATTTGTCGCCTGAGCCGCAGGGGCAGGAGGCATTGCGCGGGGTGGGCGCGGGCGGATTACAATTCAAACCCAATGAAGGGGACGAAAAGGGAATAACCGGCTGGGAACGCATGAGCTTAGGGGCTTTGGCGCGGTCAGCCTTAAGGCGACGTAGTTCGGTGGTGGCACGGCGAAGGATGCTGAAGGCCTGAGCGCGGGCGCGGTCGACGGAGGTTTGAGTGCGCTGTCCGGCTTCGTCGTCGTTGGAATTGTGAGGAAGCATAGGATCGTGAGAAAAGATGGTGGCCAGTTCCGATTCGACGAGAGAACAGCGGCGCATCCGCCAGGTGGCACCGACGATGGCGGTGACGAAGGTTTGTTCGAGTGCGTCCTGGGGATTTAGGTCCCGCCAGAAGGCGTTGCAGAGTTGGTCATATTCGGCGTTTTCTTCAGGGCGAACGAAGTCGCGCATGGTGAAGAGGCCTAAGGTGAGCGCGTTGCGGGAAGAGGTGGCTTTGCCTGGCCCAGTGCGGGGACCGGTGGAGTGCTGGGCGTTGGCGCGGTTGGCGGAGATCTGGTGATCGGAAGACATAGTAGCGGGGAATCCCTTGTATCCCGGCTACAGAGTACAGGTCGGAAATGGGGCTGGGTGGGGGTGAAGAGGGTAAGTGACTGACAGGGTTCAGAAAATTAAGTTTTTCCGTGAGTCATCGCGAAAGTTTTAGATATTTTCCTGATGTCATTCCGGAGTCATTCCTTTGTAACAAGTGAATGCAACTCTGGTTGAGCACATGAAAACAACTCGTGATAGCAATCACCTTTCGCGCCCAATCCTGGTCGATGGGCGAACCCGAAAGATCGCGCTGGCAATAGCATTCCTGATCGCTGTGCCGGTGTTTGCGCAGCAGCAGCCGTTCTTCACTCCAGGAAACGTGGTCGTGTCCGTGGAAGGAAACGGCGTCTCGGGCGCCGTATCCGGACCTTATGGCGACAATCAGGCAGCGCCCTTCACGCTGTTTCAGTTCGCTCCGAACGGGACAAGCCCGACGTCGGCCGCAGCCTCGTTCGTCAATTCGCTGGTGTTCCCGCAACTCCCGTCCGGTATGAACTTTCCGGTATCCGGTGAATACGGGTCTTCGTCCGAGGCGACGCTGCAGCTTTCCGGTGGGGGTCAGTATCTGACCGTCATGGGCTACGGGATTAACGCTGCGATCTTCAACGGTAATTCCAATGCTTACAGTGCCACGGCGAACGACGCGCTGGCGCAGTCGGGAAGCCTGCCCGGACAAGGCTACATTCCGGTACCGCGCGTAGTCACGTTCATAGACGGCAACGGCAACGTGAATTCCTCGACCGCGCTCTACAACATCTTCAGCACTAACAATCCGCGCAGCGTCTACACCCTCGATGGAACGCACATCTACGTTTCCGGCCAGGGAGAGAGCGATGCCACCGGTGGAGTTTTTTATACGACGTTCGGCGCTATCAATAACGCTCCGGTATCGATCTCGGGGGCCGATGCCGGTTCAGGCGACTCCCAGGACACCCGTGATGTCCAGATTTATAACAACACGCTTTACGTCAGTAGCGACAGTAAAGCGGGTGCGACCAATCGCGACTATATCGGCACGCTGGGTACCGCGGGAACTCTCCCCACGAGCCTCGCCAATAGCGGGAACGGTCCGACTATGCTGAAGGGCTTCGGAAACAGCGGGGGAACGGGCCGGCCGGTAATAACCGCAGCGCAGACCAACGGCTTCAGCGCCGCGGGCGACTACATCAATCTGAGCCCGGAGAATTTCTTCTTTGCCAGCCCCAGCGTGCTGTATGTGACGGACAGCGGCAGCCCGAAAAACACTTCCGCGGAAAACCAAACGCCATATAGCTTATGCGGCGCCGGTGGACTCCAAAAATGGGTGAACATAAGTGGGACCTGGACCTGGGAATATACCCTGTACAACGGGTTGAACCTGGTGGCGAATGGGACCTGCTCCACCAATACCGCCGGGGCGACTGGTTTATTGGGATTGACGGGCACGGTGTCCAATGGCGTCGCCCAGCTGTTTGCAACCAATTACAATATCGGCGATCTCGATCCGACCTATCTTTACGGAATAAGCGATACGCTGTCGGCGACCACCAATCCGGGTACGTCGTTTACCGTGCTTGCCACGGCCCCGGCGGATTCCAACTTTAAGGGAGTGGCGTTGGCGCCCACAGTGCCGGCGGGCAGCGTGGAGGTTACCACTTCGCCCTCCGGCCTCACCTTCACCACTGCGGGCGCCGGCTGCACGCCTGGTACATACGTAGCGCCTGTGACTCTGGCCTGGACGCCGGGATCCTCCTGCACGCTGAACGTGGTATCGCCGCAGGCTCAAAGTCCGAGCCAAAGCCTGCAAATCGCTCCGACGGGCATCGAATACGCCTTCTCTCAATGGGAGGACGGCACGGCCTCCACGTCGCACACGGTTACGGCTCCTGCTACGACAGCGGTTTACACTGCAACCTTCGCGACTCAATACCAGCTCACGACGTCGGCCGGAACGGGAGGCACGGTAAGCCCCTCCAGCGGGTTTGTTACTTCTCCCGCCACCATCACCGCGACGCCGAACGTGGGCTACTATTTCGTTAACTTCACGGGCGCAACGACATCCACCAGCAATCCGCTCTCGTTGCCGCTGACCGGAGCCGCGTCGATCGCGGCAAACTTCGCACCACTGCCCACGGTGGTTTCTTACAACGTGCTGTGGGGCACGGAAAGCTATAACGCGATCGGGACTTCACGGAACCGGTTGCCCTGGCAGATTACGGGCATTCAAGTTGTTTTCTCGGAACCGATCTCGACCGCCAGTCTGTCGAGCCTGACGGGAGTGACCGCGACGGGCCTGAGCGGTCTGGGAACGGCGACGCTTACGTGGACCATCAGTCCGATCGCGCTGGGCAATTACGCAAGCGTACTAAGTGGGAGCGGGCCGAGCGCCATCCTCGATGCTTCCGGCAACCCGCTGGGTGCAGGCGCGGGGTTCAGTCAGAACGTCAAAGTGCTCTATGGGGATGTGAATGACGACGGCGTGGTCAATTCGCAGGATCTGGTGCTGGTGAACAACGCAACCAGGCAAGCTTATAACCTCCTGATGGACCTGAACGGCGACGGAGTCGTCAACACAGCCGATGTGAAGCTGGACCAATCAAGAGCGGGCACTTCGCTGCCTTAAAGAAGAGACAAAGGGAAATCAAATCATGAAATCAATCAACATGTTCAAGGGAGGCGCCTGGCTGGCTGCGGGCGCTGGCGTTTGTTTGCTGCTGGCGGGAAATGCCTCTGCGGACACTGTCGGGCTAACCGTCTCTCTGCAATCCGTAAACGCGAGCCCGGGCGATGTCGGCGATACGTTTGAAGTGGACGTCGAAAACACGGGCGGAGCGGCAGTCACGGTCGCGGGCTTCGAGTTCGGACTTTCGATCAGCGATACGGACATCACGCTGGAGGATGCCACGGTCGCGACGACGCTCTTCCCCTATATCTTCGCAAGCGATTCAGTGTTGGGGCCGGACATCCTCGTTTCCACGGATGGACAATCGCTGCAAGCCGAGGATGTTGCTGACGACGCAGGTGTGACGCTGAGTGTTGGCGAGACGCTGGGCCTTGGGGTGGTGTCGTTTGACGTGGCAGCCGACGCCACGCTGGGGGTCGTCCCCGTCACCCTGAGCTCGGACACAGCCGATACCAGTTTTTCCGATCCGATTGGCAATGCTATCCCTATCCTGGGGCTCAACAACGGCGGCATCGCGATCGTTACTCCGGAACCTTCATCCTGGCTGCTGATTGCCGGCGGTCTGGTGCTGCTGGGGCTGGGCCGTGTAAAAGTCCGGCGCGTGGTTCAAGGGTTCCGACTCAGCCCGCGTCGATTTTAATTCGCTTTTAATCCGCTCAAGCCGTATCGGGACACGAAACCGGTACGGCTTTTTAACATTTGGTGAATGCGAGACTGAGCGTATGGGTGAGTTGGAACGCTGGCCCGCGCTGCCGCTGGGTGAGTGGCAGGATACTTATCGGACGCTGCAACTGTGGACGCAGATTGTGGGGAAGTGCGTCCTGTGGATTTAAGTCGCGCCAGAAGGCGTTGCAAAGCTGGGTATACTCGGCGTCTTCTTCAGGGCGAACGAAGTCGTGCATGGTGAAGAGGCCCAAGGTAAGCGCGTTGCGGGAAGACGTGGCTTTGCCGGGCTCAGTGCGGGGGCCGGTGGACTGCTGGGCGTTGGCGCGGTTGGCGGAGATCTGGTGAGCGGAAGACATAGCAGCGGGGAATCCCTTGTCTCCCGGCTACAGAGTACAGGCCGGAAATGGGGCTGGGTGGGGGTGACAATCGTCTCAGCCCTGTCAACTACTTAGCCTTTTTCGCTCTTGCCGCGCCAAAATCGTCAGCTACTCTCAAACCGGAGATTAGCCCCATGTCACCAGCCGCCCGCGCCGAAATCAATCGTGCCAACGCCACCCTGTCCACCGGTCCCCTCACTGACGCCGGAAAACAGCGCTCTCGTATGAACGCAGTCCGCCACGGCCTAACCGGCACTCGCATGCTGCTCCAGGCCCACGAGCACGAAGCCTATCAGCGTCTGACCCAGTCCCTCACATCGGAACTGAAACCCGCCGGAGCCATGGAAATTCAGCTCGTCGGCAGGATCATCGACTGCCACACCCGCCTCAACCGCATCGCCGCCATGGAGAACAACATCCTCAATTTCTCTCTGATCGAAAATACGTCAGCCGCTCCGCACGACGACGAGACCGAATGCATGGCTGCCCAATCGCGCGCCTTGCTCGAGCATGAGAATTCGTTCGAAAAGCTGGGCCGCTATGAAGGCCGCATCGCCCGTCAGCTCCTTACTTACACAAAGGAGTTCGAACGGCTCCATGCCGAACGCCTCCAGCGCGAGAGTGCCGAGCGTATCGTCGCCCGCCGCCTGTCCGCCTCCACCCGCCAGGCCGCTGACACTAAATGTCCAACGCCCGCCTTGGCTTCGTTTGGTCGAACGCCTTCCGCGCCTTTTGCAGACGTGCCCACAACCCCCACGCCAGTCCCAATCTGCCCCCTACCCGAGGCCGCCTAAGCCCGCGCGCGAAAATGAAATCAGCCGATGAAGCCAACGGTTCGCATCAGTCATCGCTCTACCGGGACCGTCCTCGCCGAAGGTCCACTCGGCTGGGGCATCACTCCGTTTGAAGGCAATTATTACGTCAGCCGCAAATACCTCACACCCCACCTCTTCAAGCCCAACTTCGTACCGGGTATCTGCGTCTACAAATTCCTCTACGTCTGGATGGACCTGCTCCTGCCCGCTCCCGATCAACCCGCGCCCATCAAGGAAAAGTTCCTCGCCTGGATGTACTGGCTCCCCAATCCGCTCCTGCCGTTCATCTGGTTTCGCGTCGCGCTTCCCGGCCATCATCCCAGTCTGCTAATCGAACAGTTCGAGGAGAGTCCCCATGCCCGCCGAGACTAAAGTCCGCTCACTGCCCCCCTCTTCCGATCTCAAAAAGGACGCCGACTACGTCTTCTACGAACTTACCCGCAGCATCTGTCCCGAATGCCGTCGCGTCATCGATGCTCAAATCCTGATCCGCGACAACAAAGTTTTTATGCGCAAACGCTGTCCCAGCCACGGGTCATTCGAGGCGCTTGTCTATGGCGATGCCCAGCAATATACCAACTCATCCAGGTTCAACAAGCCCGGCACCATACCTCTTGAGTTCTCCTCCGAAATTAAAGACGGCTGCCCGCACGATTGCGGCCTCTGTCCCGATCATCAGCAGCACACTTGTCTCGGCATCATCGAAGTCAACAGCGCCTGTGACATGGCCTGTCCGCTCTGCTTCGCGGAAGCCGGTCCGGGTTTCAATCTGACCCTCGAAGAAGTCGAAGATATTCTCGATCGCTTCGTGGCCGCCGAAGGCAATCCCCAACTCGTGCAGTTCTCCGGTGGTGAGCCGTCCATCCACCCTTTGATCGTTCCCATGATGCGCGCCGCCCATCGGCGCGGCATCCCCAACGTCATGCTCAACACCAACGGTAAGCGCATCGCTACCGATGACCGCTTCCTCGCGGAACTCGCGGACATGGGTGACGCCCGGCCCAATATTTATTTCCAGTTCGATGGCTTCGAAAGCGAAACCTACCGCATCATCCGCGGTGAGCCCGATCTGCTGCCCACCAAAATCCGTGCGCTCGATCGCCTTGCTGAAATCGGCTGCACCGTAATTCTCGTCCCCGCCATTGAGTCGGGCGTCAACGAGCACGAAATCGGCAGGATCGTCCGCTTTGGTCTCGACCATCCGGCAGTCAAAGGCATCAACTTCCAGCCCGCCTTCCACGCCGGCCGCCACGTGAAGCACGATCCTCTGCGTCGCATCACCAATCCCGACATCATCGCGCTCATTGAAGCTCAGACCGAAGGCTTATTTCTCAAATCCGATTTTGTCCCCGTACCCTGCTGATTCCCCACCTGTAACTCAGTAACTTATGCCTATGTGGATGAACAGAAGAATGTAACTCCCCTGCCGCGCTTACTCAAAGTGGATGACTATCTTGACTACATCTCAAACCGCGTCATGCCTGACCTCGGTGCGGAAATCCGGCGCGCGCTCGAAGGTCTGTGGTCTTCCTCCGCGGTACTCGGCTCCGAGAAAGTAGCCCGCGAATTCTCCTTCTCCTGCTCTGCCTGTGGATTGCCCGATGGAGGTCTTGACCCCAAAGGCATGTCGGAATTCATCTTCATGATCATGCTTCAGGACTTCATGGATCCCTGGACTTTCAACCAGAAGAACCTCATGAAGTGCTGCAAGGAATTTCTTCTGCCCGGCGGCAAACAGATCCCCTTCTGCGCCTACAACACGGTCGGCTACCGGGAACAGGCACGTACCCAACTCGTTAAGTACGAAAAGCAGCGCCAGCCGCTCGCCGGACTGGTACAAGATATGAAGTGCAGCCCGTTACCTTCTCTTTTGACGAAAAGAATTCAGCGGATCTTGTAAGTATTACTGGTGACAATGCCAATGACACCCTCCGCTGATCCCACTCAGCTGAAGAGCTGCTGCGCCTCCCTTTACGAGAGTGATTTCGCCCGGCTCCTCCTCGGCGATTCCTTTCATCCCGGTGGTCAGCGACTCACCGTACGACTCGGCGAACACCTGCACCTCCGTCCCGGCCTCCGCGTCCTCGACGTCGCCAGCGGCAAAGGTGAAAGCGCCATCGTCCTCGCTCACAAATTCGGCTGCGAAGTAGTCGGTGTCGATTTCGGCGCTGAGAATGTCAGGCAATCAATCATGCGTGCCGATGCGACCACCGTCGCACACCTCGTCTCCTTTGTGACCGGTGACGCTGAGCATCTCGACTTCCCCAGCGCATCCTTCGACGCCATCGTCTGCGAGTGCGCCTTCTGCACGTTCTTCGACAAGAGCGCTGCCGCCTCTGAGTTCGCCCGCGTTCTTCGCCCCGGAGGCCTTATCGGACTCAGTGACCTGACGCGTTCCGGTCCCTTGCCTCAGGCCCTCGAAGGTCTGCTCTCCTGGATTTCCTGCATCGCCGATGCCCGTCCCGTCGCCGAATACGCCGCATATCTGGAAGGCGCCGGCTTCCGCATCGGCGCCATCGAACCTCATGACAGCGCCCTCGCCGACATGGCACGGGACATCCAGAATAAGTTACTGGGTATCGAGCTGATGATCAAGCTCGGTAAACTCACCTTGCCTGTCCCCGATCTGGACCAGTCGAAACAATTCGCTCGCGCGGCATCGCAGGCAATCCAGCAGGGTGTGCTCGGCTATAGCTTGATAACAGCCACGTTATGTTGACCGCAAAGGCAACCTTGATTGCGCTCTCCGCCGTCAGCGCCCTCGCCATGCTCTACGTCGGTGCCTATCAGATTCGCGCCATTGAGCATATGAGTTGTCCCCTGCTCAAACATGGTTGCGAAGCCGTAGCCGACGCGCCGTTCGCCCGGCCGCTCGGCATCCCCGATGGCTTCATCGCCGCGGTCATCTACGCATTACTCATCGCCCTTGCTCTGCTCACACCGCAACTAATGTGGCTCCGTTATTCGATTCGCGGACTCGCCGTCTTCGCAGTTCTCGCCAACATACTCGGCGTCTTCGACATGGCTCGCCTCGGTGCTTACTGCTTTTACTGCCTGCTCACCACCGTGCTTTCGCCGCTGCTGTTATGGATGGCGTTGCTGATCTGACCCCGATCACGCGACTTAGCGGTTTATTTAGCGTCCACCCTCAGCGACTTAGCTACTCAAATGACCGAAATGGTCTCGCGCGTGGGCTATCATCACAGCGCCATGACGGAGCTATTCGCCTTCCAGCACGCAGATGTCCCGCAGATTGCGATACTTCTCCGCGTAGTCAAGTCCATAGCCCACCACAAACTCATCGGGGATTTGAAAGCCCACATAAGCCACATCCACCGGGCGCAGTCGCCGCTCAGGCTTATCCAGAAGCGTAGCCACTCTCACCGATTTCGGCTTACGCTGCCGCAGCAGAGCCGTCAGGTAGCTCAGCGTAACTCCGCTGTCGATAATATCCTCGACAATCAGAACGTCCGCCCCTTCGATGGAGATATCGAGATCCTTCGTGATCTTCACTTCGCCCGACGACGTTTTGCCCCGCCCGTAGCTCGAAATACCCATGAAGTCGAGGAATGTGTCCCGCTTCACCGCTCGGGAAAGATCGGCCAGAAAGTAGATGGCGCCTTTCAGAATGCAGATCAGGTAGAGAGTCCCGTCGGGGTAGTCCGTATCGATCTGCGCGCCCAGTTCAAGGATGCGCGCCTGAATACTTGCTTCGGAAATCAGGGGCCGGAGACTCATTTGCCGACCATTCTATCGGTCAGGTTCCGTTCTGTGATAAACCGCTCTTTTTCACGCATCCAGAACGGCGCGCACCATACTGCCCAGCTTTTCCGAAGTGAAGGGCTTCTGCAGGAATTGCGTCTCTCCGGCCATCACCCCGTGGCTCGCGATCATGTCATCCGTATATCCCGACATGAACAGCACCTTCAGCCGCGGATTCTTTTCACGAAGGCGATGCGCCAGTTCACCTCCGCTCATTTGCGGCATGATTACATCCGTGAGCAGAAGGTCGATTCGCCCCGCAGTTTCCTCCCACAACGCCAGCGCCGCAGGTCCGTTCTCCGCGGCGAAAACGGTATAGCCCAGACGTCGCAGTATCGTCTGCGCGAGTGTGTTCAAACTGGGTTCGTCCTCCGCCAGAAGGATCGTTTCACGCCCAGTCGGAATCGATACAGGAGCCGGAGTTACCTCCACGTTTCCAATAGCCAGCGGCAGGTAAATGCGGAAAACCGTCCCTTCTCCCGGCTCGCTCACCACTTCGATCTCCCCGCCTGCCTGCGAAACCACCCCGTAGACAGTGGAGAGTCCCAGGCCCGTGCCTTTGCCCGTCGTTTTGGATGTGAAGAACGGCTCGAACATGTGGGCCTTCACCTTCTCATCCATGCCGATTCCCGTGTCCCGGACTTCTATGAATGCCGCGCCGTTCGCCAGCGTCGGCCTGTCCGGCGGGTGCGCCGCAATCCCGCACGTAATATCCAGAATTCCGCCCAGCGGCATCGCATCGCGCGCATTCACCGCCAGGTTCATAATCACCTGCTCCATCTGATGCGGATCGGTCTGGACCACACACGGCCGTTCGCAGTCGGTGCAGTCGATATTCAACTCCACCAGTTCCCCCACCATCCGCTGCAACAGAGTCTCCATGTCGCGCAGAAGAACGCTCAGATCGAACAAATGCGTCTGCACCGGCTGCTTCCGGCTGAAGGCCAGCAATTGACCGGTCAATGCGGCGGCCCTGCGCGAAGAGTTCAGAATCTCCTGGAGCCAGATAGTGAGCTTGGCGGACGTCGCTGTCTCGACGCCTTCCAGCGCCAGTTGGCCATACCCCGAAATTACCGTCAGCAGATTATTGAAATCGTGGGCCACTCCACCGGCCAGCCGTCCCAGAGCTTCCATCTTGCGGGCCTGGGCCAGCTGATCTTCCAGCGTCCGCCGCTCTGTTACGTCAATCCCAACGCCCCCGACGAAACTGACCTTGTCATTCTCAATAATCGGAAATTTATAGATCAGCCACGTATGCTGCCCATCGGGATGGGGCACAATTTCGGTGGCTTCAATGGGCGCTTTGCTCAGGACTACTTTCGCGTCATTACTCTGATATTGCGCGGCCGGCTCCGGCGGCCAGAGTTCGCGATCGGTGTGGCCGATAAATGCTTCCGGTGGTTTGCCGAACAGCCGCTGCGAAGCTTCGTTGTAATAGACATACCGTCCCTCCAGATCTTTGATGAACGCAATGCCCGGCAGATGATTCATGAACGCGGCAAAACGCTGCTCGTTCTGCCGCAGCGTTTCTTCCCATTTCTTCCGCTCCGTAATCTCGACGATCGTCGAAACAAACGTCGCGCCCACAGCCCCCGGGGCCGGGTCCAGCAACGAGACGTTCACCACCGCCCAGCAGGCAGATCCGTCGCGCCGTCGCAGACACAGTTCGAATTCGCTCACACCCTGCGGCGCATCGAGCAACTCCAGCATTCGAGACCTTTGCGACGGATCGCAATAAAGCTGGTTGGCACGTACCGATTTCAATTCATCCCGGGAAACGTATCCCAGCATCCGCACAATAGCGTCGTTGCAATCGATAATCACCCCTTCGACCGAGGAATGAATAATGCCCGCCAGATTGCCCCGGTAGATCACATCCAGCAGCCGGTCGGAGGATTCGAGCGCGGCTTCCCGCTTGCGCCGTTCCGTGACATTTACGATTCGCAGCAGAGTGCCCTCCGCCGGCAGCGGCTGACTTGTGAGCTGGATCCAGACGGAGTCGCTGCTGCGCGTCGTCTTGACTCGCACTTCTCTGGTCCGGGGTTCGCGCGATTCCAGCTTGAGCCGTCTTCCCGAGGGGAATTCCGTCAGGACAACACCGTTGTCAACAATGTAGGGTCCAGCCGCCGCATTGCAGTAAATGACGCGCGCCTCCCCATCCAGCGCGATCACCGCATCCGGCAGGCTATTCAGAATCGAGTCCCGGAGATTTTGAGAATCGGACAAGCGTATCGGCTAAGGATCTCACGTTTGCTATTCTGTAAGCTTCGTAAGGACAGCGTCCGGCGTGCGTCTCGCGTGCCGGTTCATACTCCCGGAGTTCTCACAATGTCAGGTCATTCAAAATGGGCGACGATCAAGCACAAGAAAGCCGCCCTCGACGCCAAGCGCGGTAAAGCGTTCACACGCCTTATCAAAGAGATTCAGATCGCCGCCCGTGCCGGTGGCGATCCCGACGGCAATCCCCGTCTGCGTACCGCGATTGTCGCCGCTAAAGGGGTCTCCATGCCGGCGGACAACATCAATAAAGCCATCATGCGTGGCACCGGCGAACTGGAAGGCGGCCAGATCGACGAGGTCACCTATGAAGGTTACGGGCCCGGCGGCGCCGCCGTCCTGGTGTTGGTCGCCACCGACAATCGCAACCGCACCGTCAGCGAAATCCGTCACATGTTCTCGAAAAACGGGGGCAACCTCGGCGAGCAGGGCAGCGTCGGATGGATGTTCGAGCGCAAGAGCCAGATCGTGGTCGATAAAGAAAAAGCTACCGAAGACCAGCTCATGAATATCGTGCTGGAAGCCGGCGCGGAAGATCTCAAAGACGGCGGCGAATCATGGGAAGTCATCTCCGACCCTGGGAGCCATGAAGCCGTGGTCGCCGCGCTCCAAAGCGCCAAAATCGCAACCGAATCGGCCGAGATTGCCATGGTTCCCAAAAACCTTATGCGGCTCGAAGGCAAAACCGCCCAGGGCATGATGAAACTGTACGACGCCCTCGAAGAACACGACGACGTGCAGAACGTTTATTCCAACTTCGACATCGACGAGCAGGAAGTCGAAGCGCTCGTTTAGCGGGCACCCCCGAAATGCGCGTTCTTGGCATCGATTGCGGAACAGAACGCACCGGCTACGGGGTAATTGAAACAGACGGTAAGCGGCATAGTATGGTCGCCGCCGGCTGCATAAAAACTTCCGCGCGCGATCCTTTGGAAGTTCGCCTCGTAAACATCGCGGGCGAACTGCGCGCCGTCCTTCTCGAACATCGGCCCCATGCCGCTGCCGTCGAAGAGGTCTTTTTTGCGGCGAATGCCAGAAGTGCTCTGCGGCTTTCTCACGTGCGCGGCGTAGCACTGTTGCTCATCGCCGAAGCCTCCGTCGAATTGGCGGAGTATTCTCCTCTCGAGATCAAAATGAGCGTGGTCGGCTATGGACGCGCTGAAAAGTCTCAGATCCAGCAGATGGTCGCATCCTTGCTGAAATTGCCCGCTCCGCTCAAATCGGAAGATGCGAGTGACGCACTGGCCGTCGCGATATGCCATGCCACCCACGCGCAGGCCAGAGCGCGGGAGGCAGCATTTTGAGATTCAGCCTGCTGGTCATGGGGCTCGTGTTCGGACACTTAGTTCTGGCAGGGGACACAGGGAAGTTGATTTATTCGAAGACGTTTCCAGGCAGTACGCCGCCCTTTGTTCAAATCGAGATCGATCGATCCGGCGATACCCTGTACAAGGAAGATCCGAAGGATGAGGATCCAGTGAAGTTTCAGCTCAGCGCCGCCGAAGTGGAACAGGTGTTTCATCTGGCCGATGCGCTCGGCCACTTTGACCAGCCCCTCGAAACGAAACTGAAAGTGGCGAACATGGGAATGAAGACAATTCGCTACGAAGACTCGACCGGCGTGCGCGAAACGAAGTTTAATTATTCCGAGAACCCAGACGCCCAGGCGCTGGCTGACTGGTTCGAGCGCGTTGCCGAGACCGAGCGCGCCTGGATTGAGCTCGAGCGGACCGTCCGCTTCGACAAACTGGGCGCCCAGGATGCGATCCTGCGCATTGAAGTGATCCGTGACCAGAAGCGTCTCGTCGGGCAAACTCAGTTTCTGCCTCTGCTCGACCGCGTTTCGAAGAACGAAAGTTTCCTGCACATCGCGCGTGACCGCGCCGGCGCATTGGCCGATTCCATCCGGGCACAGAAATGAAGTACGCCATATCAGCCCTGTTATTCACTACCTTGGCCGTGGCTCAGGCCCCCGTCGATCCGGCCGTACAAGCGCAGAAGGCCGAGCAGCAGGAACAAACCGAACTGAACCAGGTGATGATGGACGCCGGCAATAGCCCCATCGATCTGGTTCACGCCATTGAGGGTTTCCTTCAGAGGCATCCGGCTACGAAGGAGCGCGCTTCGCTGGAGAAGTCGCTGGCCCAGAACGCGATTCAGTTGAATGACAATGCGCGCCTTCTCCTTTATGGTGAAAAGGTTCTGGCGCGAGAGAAGACAGACGACCCGACACTGCTCGATCGCGTGATCCGGGCTTTAGATGACACGGAAGATGCGGAACGTGCACAGCGCGCCGCGGTGCTTTCGAAGCGCTACGAGAAAGCTATTCTCAACCTGCGTACCCAGCCGCCGCCCGGTCATCTGACACCGATTCAGTGGCGCGATGAACTGGATCGAGCCGACGCCCGCGCTCTGGTTCTGGAATCGAGAGCCCTCGGCAACCAGGGAGACCAGGCGGGAGCCGCTCAAACCGCGCTGCGTTCCTGGCAGGCTTGCCCTACCGCTGACGGGGCTCGCGAAGCCGCTCACTGGTTCATGAAACTGGGCCAAACCGCGAGTGCCGTCGAATACTTCGCGGATGCGTTTACCCTCGAAGATACCCGGACCACGGCTGCCGATCGGACGCTCGATCGAACGAGATTGGGTGAGCTCTACCGTGAGTTGAACGGTTCCGAGAAAGGTCTCGGGGATCTCATTCTGGCGGCTTACGATCGCACCGCCGCGCTGATGGCGGATCGCCGCGCCATGTTCCAGAAGGCCGACCCCAACATTGAGGTCACGAAGATCATGGATTTCCGTTTGCCCGGGCTCGATGGCGCCGCGCCTCTTTCCATGGCGTCACTCAAAGGCAAAACGATCGTGCTCGATTTCTGGGCCACATGGTGCGCGCCCTGCCGCGTGCAGCATCCCATGATTGAAAATGTTCGCAAGCGGTATGAAGACAAACCCGATGTTGTTTTTCTGGCCATCGACGCCGACGATGATCCTTCGGTTGTTCCTCCTTTCCTGAAAGATACGGGCTGGAAAGGGCCGTTCTATTTTGAAGGTGGTCTCGCTCAGCGGCTGACCATCAGCTCCCTCCCGACTCTGATGATCTTCGACGCCCAGGGGCAGGTGTTCAGCCGCATGGCGGGTTTTGTTCCGGAACGTTTTGAAGCCATGCTGGCCCAGCGGATTGAAGAGGCTCGAGGCGCCGGCTCGGCGAAGAATTGATGATGAACCGGCGTGAGTGGCTCGCCGCCACGGTCGCGGCGGCATCGGCAATAGCGGCGAAAACGCCGGTTAAGGCACCGGTACTCGGGGCGTCGCTCATTGCCGCTTCGGGACTTTTGAAAAAAGACCCCGACGGCGCGCTCCAGGCCATCGCCGATATTGGCTATCGGGATGTCGAGGGATTCAATCGGGTGCAGATGGTGGCACTCGCTCCGAGGTTTCAGGCGCACGGCCTAACCCTTCGATCCTGCCCAATGGAAACGCCGTTAGTGACAGCTGACTGGGAACTCTATCCTGAGCTGAAACGCGTGACTCTCGATGAGGCCCTCGACAGTCTGAAAAGCGCGGGCGTCGAATACTGTACGCAGGGCTATATGTCTCCCGGAGCGCGTGGCGACGCGGACGATTTTTTCCGCCGCGCGGCCGACCGTATGAACGTGATTGCGGAACGCTGCCATCGCATGGGAATGCAGTTCGCCTGGCATAACCATGCCTTCGAATTCGGTGGGCGCCCCGGTCTACGGCCCATCGATATCTACAGGGAACGGCTCGATGCGAAGCTGGTCGGTCTCGAGCTCGACGTCTTCTGGGCTGGTGTGGCGGGGCAGAATCTGCTGTCTTTGTTGAAGGACTTCAAAGGCCAGGTGTGGCTCCTCCGTCTGGGAGACAAGACCAGAGGAACGCCTGTTGTGCCGAGCGAAGACATTGAAGACGGGGCGTTCGCGGAACCGGGCGAGGGAGTGCTCGATTTCGCCGCCATCCTGAGAGCCGCGCCGGCCGCGGGAGCAAGGTATTACTTCGCGGGTTCCGAACGCGCCGCCGCCGCCGACCCGCTCGACGATCTGCGCAAGAGCTTCACGTACTTCCGCAAGCTGGTCTAAAAATTAACGATTGCCGCGAAGGATTTCGGGTCGAGGCTAGCCCCGCCGACCAGCGCTCCGTCGATATCTTCTTCGGCCATCAGGCTTTTGACGTTGTCCGGTTTTACGCTGCCCCCGTAGAGGATACGGACGCTGGCGGCTGCGGCTTCACCGAACTTGCGGGCGACGCAACCGCGGATGAATTTGTGCGCGGCGGCAGCCATATCCGGCGTAGCTGTCCGCCCCGTGCCGATTGCCCAGATGGGCTCATAGGCGATTACGATTTTCGCGAATTCTTCCGGTGTCAGCGGCGCGATACCGCCTTCGAACTGGGCGCCCAGAACCTCTTCGGTGCGGCCTGATTCCCGGTCTTCGAGACGCTCGCCGACGCAGACGATCGGAGTCAGCCCGTGTTCGATGGCGGCCTGGGTTTTACGCAGTACTTCGGGTTCGCTTTCGCCGAAATACTGGCGGCGTTCGCTGTGGCCGATGATGACGTAACGGCAGCCTGTCTGGTTCAGAAGATGGCCGGAAATTTCGCCGGTGACGGCGCCTTCTTTTCCCCAGTGGAGGTTCTGTCCACCCACGGAAATGTGGGAATCTTTGGCGCTCTCGACGGCTGCTTCCAGATCGAGGTATGGCGGACAGATGAGGATGTCACAGGATTTCGAATCGGCGACGAGGAGCCGGAAAGCCTCGAAAAAGGAGCGCGTTTCAGCCGGAGTCTTGTACATCTTCCAGTTGCCTGCCATCAAAGGTTTTCTCATGGTTGTCTCAATTGGATGTATTTAGAAAGATTGGATGTCTTTCAGAAAGCTGGTGCCCTGTGCAATAGAAGTTCCGAAGTTCTCGGCGATCGTCTGGCCCATATCGCTCAGAGTGGCGCGCAATCCGAGATCGATGCTTTGTTTTACGCGAGGTCCGAACGCCAGCAGCGGAGTGTATTCGCGGCTATGGTCGGTCGAAGGTGTAGTCGGGTCGCAGCCGTGGTCCGCTGTAAGAATGGCCAGATCGCCATCGTTCATCGCGGCGCGAAATTGGGGCAGCCAGCGGTCGAATTCTTCAAGCGCGGCGCCGTAGCCTTCGACGTCGTTGCGGTGTCCGTACTGCTGGTCGAAGTCGACCAGGTTGACGAAGATCAGCCCTTGCGATTCGGCTTTCATGGCCTCGAGCGTCCTGGCCATACCGTCCGCGTTGGTTTTGGTTTTGACGTGTTCGTTGATGCCGCGGCCGAGAAAGACATCGAAGATTTTACCGACGCTGTAGATGTTGACCTGGCGGTCGTGAAGCTGATCCAGCAGCATTCCGGCCGGGGGAGGTACGGCGTAGTCGTGCCGGTTCGCGGTGCGCTGAAAATGGCCTGGTTCACCTTCGAAAGGCCGGGCGATTACCCGACCCACTTCGTAGGGTCCGCGGAGGATGTCGCGCGCGATCTCGCACATCCGGTAGAGTTCAGGGATCGGCACGATGCCTTCATGGGCGGCGATCTGGAAAACGCTGTCGGCCGAAGTGTAAACGATCACGGCGCCGGTCCGCATATGTTCTTCGCCGAGCTCTTTGATGATCTCGGTACCGGAAGCGGCTTTGTTGCCGATCACAGAGCACCCCGTACGGCGCTCGAACTCCTGAATAACCTCAGGCGGGAATCCGTGGGGGAAGAGCGGAAAAGGTTTTATGAGGTGGATACCAGCCATCTCCCAATGCCCGGTCGTGGTGTCCTTGCCCGGTGACGCCAGGGTGCAGCGGCCGAACGCCCCTTCGGGCGACGTAGCCAGGGGAAGTTGAGGGATCGGTTTCAGGTTTCCGAGGCCGAGACGGCAGAGATTCGGGAGCTTCAATCCGCGCAGGCGGGCGATGTTGCCGAGGGTGTCGCTGCCAGCGTCGCCATAGGCTGCGGCGTCAGGCATTTCTCCCACGCCGACACTGTCGAGTACGATCCAGATGATCCGCCGGAACACGATTTCCAATCTTAACGTGGGCCGGGCCGTACTGATCGAGAGCGTTTTTGGGGTTTGTCGGCGAGGGTTCCGGTGTGGTAACCCCTTTGGCACCCCGTTAACGCCCTGATTTGGCCCGGCTTGGCCCTCAGACGGCCTATAATAGTGGCTGTTCCCATGAACTTTCATCAGGGGATTTAAATCCATGAATCTAATCGCCGGCAGATTTCGAGTTTGGTTGTTTCCGACGCTGTTCACATTGGTGGCCGGAGGCGCTGCATGGGCGGCTGAGCCGGATACCCGTGTCGCCCAGGCGGCGAGCCAGCAGGACGCGTCAATCGTGAAGTCATTGATCCAGTCGCATGCCGACGTAAACGGGGCGCAAAACGACGGAACGACGGCGGCTCTTTGGGCTGCCTACTACTCAAATCTCGAAATCGAACGTCTGCTGGTGGCTGCCGGCGCTAAAGTTAACATTCCAAACAGAGAAGGTGTTTCGCCTCTGCTTCAGGCTGCGCGTCTTGGAAACGCCCCCATAGTGGAGTTGCTCCTGAAAGCCGGGGCCGATCCAAAGACGGCAAATCCGGACGGCGAGACGGCTCTGATGGCGGCTTCCGGTGCGGGAAGTCTGGAAGCGGTGAAGCTGTTGCTGGCGCGCGGGGCTGACCCGAACGCGCGGGAGCATGTGGGAGATCAGACGGCGCTGATGTGGGCATCGATCGGGGGGGATTTGCCCGTCGTTCAGGCTTTGCTCAAGGCGGGAGCCGATCCGAATGCGGCAGCTGAAGTGAGCCCGCTCTCGGCGAACAGTAGCGGCGATGCGGCGGGCCGTTCCTGGGTCAGCCATGCGACCGGCGGTTTCACAGCACTGATGTTCGCCGCGCGCCAGGGGCAAATCGATGCGGCGCAAGCATTGCTGGATGGGGGCGCGAAACCCAACTACGCGACCCCGGACGGCCTGACCGCGTTGATTATTGCAGTGATCAACGACCGGCTGGATCTGGCGGCCATGATGATCAACAAAGGCGCGAACCCGAATGATGGGTCACTTTACGAAGCCGTTCAAATGCATAATACGCGTTTGATTGAGCAGAACAATGACGCAACCCGCCCCAAGATTTGGCATGAGAACAAAACGTCACCTCTCGATTTGATCAGCCTGTTGATGGATCATGGGGCGCTGCCCGGCCGTGTGGCGACACACGCGATTAATGTGCCAGGCGTAAACGGTGGCCTAAAGGGAATCGCGCAGCCGGCTAATGCGTCTGCCTATACAAGGGCGCTGCAACTTCAGGATGTTGCGGTGGTGAAGCTGATGCTGGCTAAAGGAGCCGATCCGAACGCTGCGGACAACGGTACATTGCCCCTGGCTACCGTGATGGCGGGCGGCGGCGGTGGACGTGGCGGCGTGTTTGGCGTTCGCGCTTCCCCGCTGCGGTTCGAATCCGAACGAAGTGTCGAAGGAACAGTCAATGCTCTGGTGGGAGCCGGCGCCAGCGTGACGGCAGCGGATCGCACCGGCAATACGCCCCTGCATGCGGCCGCGCAGAGCGGCAATGTGGCGATGATTCAGTTGCTGGTCGAGCGGGGCGCGAAACTCGACGCGAAGAACAACGGTGGTTTTATGCCGCTCGATCTGGCCATGGGCAAGGGCGCACCGCCGCCCCCGCCGGGTGGTGGAGGTTTCGGACGTGGCGGACCCCAGCCCCGGCCGGAAGCCATCGTCGAGTTGCGCAAGCTGATGGGTTTACCGCCGCTTTCGCCCGAAGAGATGCCCAAAGCGGCTCCCGGCCGAGGCGGCCCACTGGGAGGGATGTAAGTGCGACGTGCTTTATTTTTAGCCCCGGTACTGCTGGGCGCCGTGATCGGGGCCCAGGCCCAGACCGGTGCAACCGGAGCCGCGGCCCCGGCGGAATATCACGCGATGCTGCAGAAGTATTGCGTGACTTGCCATAACGAGAAGCTGAAGCTGCCGGCGGGAGCGCCTCTCTATCTGGATAAGGCCGATGTTGACCATGCCGCAGCCGAGCCTATTGTTTGGGAACGTGTGGTCAAGAAGCTGGCCGTAGGCGCCATGCCGCCGCAGGGGCTGCCACGCCCGGACGCCAAAACTCTGGATGGATTTCAGAACTGGTTGACGTCTACCCTCGATCGATCGGCGGAACAAAACCTGCATGTGGGACAGTTTCCGATCCATCGCCTGAATCGAACCGAATACCACAATGCGGTGCGCGATGTGCTGGGCCTTGATGTGGATGTATCCGAGTTGCTACCGACCGATAGTTCGGATGCGGGTTTCGACAATATAGCCTCCGCCCTGAAAGTTACTCCGGCTCTGCTGGAACGCTACGTCACGGCCGCAGTGCGCATCAGTGCTCTGGCAGTGGGCGACCCCAACGCCGAAGCACTGGAAGAAATTTTTCCAGTACGTCTCGACCTGACGCAAAAGACTCACGTCGACGGCCTGCCGATTGGGACGCGTGGCGGCACACTGGTCCATTTCAATTTTCCCGCAGATGGCGAATACCAGTTATCGGGAGCGCTGTTCAGAACGGTAGACAGCGCGGACACAGGAATCGAAGGGCAGGACTCCCCCAATCAGTTCGAGATCACAATCGACGGTGTGCGGGCTCTGCTGACTTCATTCGGCGGTCCCGAGGATCATCTCAAGTCGCGTCTGAATATCACGGTTGCGCGTGACGAAGTCGCGCAACGGATGACTGTCAAGGTGCGAGTGAAAGCCGGTCCGCACGATGTCGGATTTACCTTTATTGAACGCCCGGCGCGTTCCCAGGATCCGTTTGAGCCAATGATACGAATGTCCGAGGACATTCATGATGGCGCCGATCTGCCCAAGCTTTCGCGCGTGACCATCAGCGGTCCTCTGACCGTGACGGGAATCAGCGACTCGTCGGTGCGGCGTCGGCTGATGGTCTGCCGTCCGAGTTCTTCGACCGGGGAGGAAGCCTGCGCCAAACAGATTCTTTCGCGGGTTGCGACCTGGGCCTATCGCCGTCCTGTCACTGATGCCGACCTGGTGCCGCTGATGAAGTTTTTCAACGATGGCAGGAAGACCGGCGATTTCGATGGCGGCATCCGCGCAGCCCTGCCGCGCATTCTGGCGAGTCCGGCCTTCCTGTTCCGGGCTGAGCAGGATCCGTCTTCCATTCCTGCAAATACTCCTCATCAGGTCTCGGATCTGGAACTGGCATCGCGGCTCTCATTCTTCCTCTGGAGCAGCATTCCCGATGAACAGTTACTGAAAGTGGCCGGTGAAGGACGGCTGCATGAACCAGCCGTGCTGGAACAGCAGGTGCGCCGCATGCTGACCGATCCAAAATCAGAATCTCTTACCACCAATTTCCCGGATCAGTGGCTGGCTCTGCGTAACCTCGAGAAAGCGGTTCCCGATCTGCTGGACTTCCCTGAATTCGACCAGAATCTCCGCCAGTCAATGCAGCGTGAGACGGAACTGTTATTCGACAGTGTGATCCGCGAGAATCGCAGTGCGCTCGATCTGCTGAATGCGAACTATACCTTCGTGAACGAACGGCTGGCGCAGCATTATGGGATTCCCAATGTGTATGGAGAGACTTATCAGCGAGTTAAGCTGACCGATCCGAACCGCTTCGGCTTGCTGGGGCAGGGAAGCATTCTGACGCTGACCTCCGTCGCCACGCGTACGTCACCGGTGTTCCGAGGTAAATGGATACTGACGAACCTTCTCGATACACCGCCTCTGCCGCCTCCGCCAAACGTTCCGCCGCTGAAAGAAGCGGTGAATGACGGAAAACCCAGGACCATGCGTCAACGGATGAATGAGCATCACGCGAATCCGGTGTGCGATTCCTGTCACCGGACGATCGATCCGGTAGGAATGGCGCTCGAGAACTACAGCCCGGTTGGGTTGTGGAGAGTGAATACAGAGTCCGGACCCGTGGATGCCGCGGGCGTCCTGGCCGACGGTTCCAAAGTAGATAGCCCGGCGGCACTCCGGCAGGCGCTGGCGAACCGGCCCAATGTATTCGTCGGGACTTTGACCCAGAGATTACTCACCTATGCTCTCGGCCGCGGCCTCGATACGTACGACATGCCGGTGGTTCGCAGTATCGTCCGGAACGCGGCGAAAGACGATTACAAAATGTCCTCGATTATTCTCGGTATTGTTGAGAGCAAGCCGTTTGAGATGCGCGTCAAAGTAGCACAAGGAGAATCAGACTAACCATGTTCATTTCCAGGAAGCATTTGTCCCGGCGGACCTTTCTGCGCGGCGCCACAGGCGTGGCGATCGCACTGCCTCTGCTGGACGCCATGGTGCCGGCTCTGACCGCCCAATCGCAGACCGCTGCGAAACCGCAATTACGGTTCGGCGCAACTTACTGGCCCGTCGGTGTGCTTCCGGAACGGTGGCATCCGGATAAGGTTGGGCGGGACTTCGAATTCAAGCCGATAATGAAGCCGCTAGAGCCTTTCCGCGATCAGTTGTTCACGGTCAGCGGCCTGGTCGGGTCGGGAACGCCGGGTCCGCATCTGGGATGCAGTTGCGGCTGGCTGAACGGTCTGGGCGCGATTAGTCCGGAGGGCGGACCGATTCTCTCCGGAAAAACGCTGGATCAATACATCGCGGATAAGATCGGCCAGGATACGCCGATGCCGTCGATCGAAGTCGGCACGGAGGACATGGGAACATCGCTCGGCGCGTGCGATGGTTATGCCTGCCTCTACTTCAACAGCATTGCGTGGCGTACGGATAGCTCGCCGCTGCCGGTCGAGATCAATCCTCGCGTAACGTTTGAGCGTATGTTCGGCGAAACGGGCAGCAAAGGCGCCCGGCTGCGCAAGTTGCAATACAAAGACAGCGTGCTCGATTCCATCACGGAAGAAGCCTCGAAACTGCGCAGTGAACTGGCGCCGCGGGATCAGCATATTCTTGGCGACTACCTCGATAACGTCCGCGAAGTGGAACGGCGGATCCAGTTAGTAATGAAGCGCAGCGATTCGAATGTCGAAGCGCCGCCGCTGCCTCCCGGCATTCCGGAGTCTTTCGAAGAGCACATGAAGCTGACCTACGACCTGATGCACATTGCGTTTCAGGGAGACATCAGCCGCGTGTTCACGTTCCTGACCGGCGTGGAAGCGTCTAACCGTGGATACGCCTTCATCGGCGTGCCGGAATCGCACCACGTTTGCTCACATCACGGCAATGATCCTGTGGCCATGGACAAATACTCCAAGATCGTCCACTTCCATCAGGAGCAGATGGCCCGGTTCGTTCAGAAACTGAAGGACACGCCGGACGGCGACGGGACGCTGCTCGATCATTCGCTGCTTTATTTCGGCAGCGGTATGAGCAACGGCAATGCGCACGACCGGTTTACACCTCCGGCGGTGGTTATGGGCGGAGCAGTCGGCGCCATGAAGGGCCGTGGCAACACGCACTATCAGGTGGACCGCAAACCGACGGTAAACCTGTTGCTCAACCTGGCTGAGATGGCCGACCTGCATGTTGAAAAGATCGGATCGAGCACCGGGAAACTGGAACTCGCCGTCTGATTCTTTAAAAACGAGCGTTTCTAAAAACGATCTTTGCTTTCGAGATTGGCTTCGACGTCCGCTTTGGTTTGCCACGCGGTGCGCAGTTGCTTGTGTTCAAGTAACTCGAGTTGATCGCTCTGGTGTTTCGACCCGGGCTGTGAGGAATTGCCGTAGGTCATCAGCACTTTGGCCTTGATTGGCTGGCTGAATTCGACGGCGGAAATCCAGGTTTCACCGTGGGATTGGGAGCGAGTCTTGCCATGGTCATTACCGTAAGTGATGACGCGGAAGATGCCGAGATTTCCGAAGCCGCCGTTGCCGGGCAGATCGAGTCCGGCGTACTGGAAGCGCATGACGTCACCCCACGGCACATCGAGCGCTCCGTAAAGCTGGATGGTCTTCGCGGCCGCGACATCAAGCTGTTGAGCGGCCTTGGCGGGATCTTTGAGTCCGCGCGGAGTGCTCAGGGGCTGTTTCAAATCGTAGGGAACCGCGAATCCCGCCTGCGACCCGAGGTTGGCGCCCATGAATTCCATGGCCCATTGGTAGAACAGAACAGCGCCGCGGCTGGCGGCTTCGGCTTGCCGGTCCCAATTGTTCAGAACATCGGCCGCTTGTTTGGCCAGCGGCGTACCCGATTCAGCCACGGCCTTCAAAAGATCAGGCAGTATGCGGTCGGCCATTTCCGCATGCGTCGAATGCTTGTAGAGGATGAAGTTGTCGTAGGTGATTTTCGGGTCTTCGAAGAGCATCCGCAACGAGCGCTCGGCGCGGAATGAGATGTTGCGGGGCGCAAGATACGGCGGGTACCGATCGGGGTCGAGAGCATTCGGCCACGAGGCGTTCCACGGAGGATCGTTGGTGTTCTGCACGTAGCCCGAAGGCGGATCGATGGACTTCGGCAGTTCCTTGTAGGAAAGGTAATCGTTCCACAGCGTCTCCGAAGTATCGCCGGGAACAATGCCGGCCCAGAATTTGAGATCGCCTGACTTGCGGCGCGGCACAGTGCCGTTGAACAGATATTCGATGTGGCCGTCGCGGTCTCCATAAAGGATGTTGAAGCAGGGGACTTCGAGGCGCGAAACGGCTTTCTCGAACTGCGTAAAATCATGCGCGGTAGCCATCTGCCAATACTGTTCGAGCATGAAAGGGCGGTCGAGCGCGGCGACTTTCATGGCAATCATCTCCCCGCCCTGATTGCGAATGACAGGGCCATGGATAGTGCTCACAATGGGGTAGGTTTTAGATTGCAATGAGCCATCCGGCTGGCGGATCTTCAGCGTGAATTCGGACTTTTCGAACGCTTTGGTCTCACCGTCGAACAGGTAGCCGTCACCGCTGGTTTTGATGCGATAGAGATCCACCGTATCGACGCTGTTCACGGTTTGATTGAAGCCGAGGTAATCGCTGAACATGAAGCGCAGCACGGGGAAGCCAACCTGACTGGCTCCATAGAGGTTGATGCCTGGCGCGGTGAGCTGAATCTCGTAATAGGTTTGCCAGTCACCCCAGGGCAGATGCGGATTGCCGAGGAGAAGTGTGTGTCCGGCGGCTGTGTGTGACGGAGCGATAGCCCAGCCGTTGGAGCCGATGTCTTCTGGCGTCTGGAGAAGACTCGCTTCGGTGACCGGAGTGCTGACTTGCGCGAGACGGCGCGACCCGATGTAGGTGTAATGGACGATGCGATGGGTGTGTTCGATGGGGTCGACGGCGGTTACCGGGAGCACGCGTTTCGATTCTTCCGAAAGCGCTTCGGGGTGCTTCGCGCAATAGTCGTTGATGCCTTTGGCGAAGGCTTCGAGATAAGAGCGGAACAGGGGCGTCTGCAGGGCCAGCCACTTCTGAGAACGCTGGGGGACGGAGTTGGTCCACACCCACTTGTCGTCTTCGAGATGAGACGGGCCGAAATATTCGGAGCCTCGTCCGCGCGATTCGCCGTAGAGACGCAGCAGAAGGTTGCCATGGCTTTGGGCCTGGGCATAGCCGTAGCCGTAGAAGAGATCCGGGACGTTCTTCGCATAGACATGGGCGACGCCGTATTTGTCCCAGAGAATTTCGGTGCCTTTTTCGGGCACGGCGGCGGGCAGAGCACTGCTGAGGATTAATAGTGCTGAGCTCAGGACGAGTAGGTTGCGCATTCTGTTCATCGATTCACTTTCGTGCCAGGGGCAGTTTCGCTGGGGCCTGTCGGGTCTATTTTGCGAAGTTCGGCTGAGACTTTTTCTACATCGTGCATGACGCGCAGCAGATTCTCTCCGTAGATTTTGCGGATATCCGGCGCCGTGTAGCCGGCTTCGAGGAGCTTACGGGTGAGATTGGGAAACTTCGAAACGTCGTCGAGCCCTTCGGGCGTACATTCGACGCCATCGAAGTCACTGCCGATACCGACGTGATCGATACCGGCGATTTTAACGACGTGATCGATATGCTTCACGACGTCGTCAATGGTGGCGCGATGCATCGGAGGCCTGCCGGCGCGAATTTTGGCGAGGGCCTGACGCAGTTCATCGGGAGATTTGTTCGCCATGTCGGCCTGAAGCTGACGCATTTGAGTCTGCATTTCAGGAGTCAGGGCAGCGGTGCGGGCGGATTCGGGATTTAAGAAATCGCAACTGAAATTGATCTGAACCACGCCGTTCTTTTTGGCCAGCGCGACGATCATGTCATCGGTCATATTGCGCGGGACATCGGAGAGCGCGCGGCAGGAACTATGCGAGGCGAAGATGGGAGCTTTCGAAACATCGAGTGCATCCCAGAAAGTCTTGTCGGCAACGTGCGAGATATCTACCATGATTCCGAGCCGATTCATTTCACCGACCACCTGTTTGCCGAAGGGCGAAAGTCCATTGTTGGGCTTGTTGGCGTCGCCGGAGGAATCGGCCCAGTGATTCGAGTTGGAATGGGTCAGGGTCATGTAGCGGACGCCGAGCAGGTAGTAATCGCGCAGCAGACGCAGTGAATCTTCAATGGCGTGACCGCCTTCAATGCCCATAAGTGCGGCGATTTTGCCCTCTTTGTGAGCGGCGACGATGCCGTCGGCGGTGGTGACGAGTTCGAACGCTTCGGGATTCTTGCCGACGATATCGTTGCGCACGGTATCGATCATTTGAAGCGTGCGATTGGCCGAGTGGTTGCCGTTGGTATAGTTCGCAGCGACATAGACGGCGAAGAAAGTCGCGCCGACTCCGCCCTGTTGCAGACGGGGCAGATCCGTGTGGCCCTGTTGGCGGCGCTGGCTGAAATCGAGGCCGGCAACGGTGGAAGAAGTTACGTCGTTATGGGTATCGATGAGGAGGGCGGACTTGTGAACCCGCATAACCTCTTCGTCGGTGACGACGCGTTTGGTCTGAGCCGGTGCGGCCACGGGCAGCAGCGCTGCGGCAGCAAGAGCGCAGAGGCTGAAGACGAGGCGTCGTGAAGCGGGCATGCGAATCCTCATTTAAGAACGATTCCCGTACGCGGGGTGAGGCCGACGCGGCCTGAGGTGAGCTTCTAAAACGTGAGGAAGCTGATGAAAGGAAAGGTTAGCATGCTTCGGCGCCGGACATTGCCGTGTTGGGCACGATGAAGCCGGGATTCTGGATTGTGGAATGGTGGCTGAGAAGACTTCTGATCTGGGAGCGGTGATCGGAGGTTAATACAAACGCTCTTGTCTGGAGACGGTGGCGCGAGAGGGACGTGCCGGCCTGCGAGTCGCTGGCGAAGGCCTGTTGGGCGAGGCTCACCCGTGCCGGCGGAAGACCGCAAAACTCGAAGATGATTTCGAGGGCGGGGACGGGAAGCGAAGTGAGGGTTTCGTAGCGTACGGCGAGCATGGAAATGCCGTGGGCATGGAGATCGAGGTAGCGTTCCATAACCGAGAGCCACATTGAAGTGGTCGCGATGGATGGGGAAGCATCGAAAGCGCGCGCCGCGGAACCGGCCCAGGCTTCGGCGTTGCGATACAGAAATAATGCCTTCGATTGAGGGAACGCGGATTGAAACAGGTCGGCGATTTCAATCGAGAAACTGCGGAATTTCAGAGCCAGGGTGCTTGGCTGTGAACTCGTACTTTTGTTGAGAAGCTGAGTGCAGCTTCGAATCAACTGGGTCAATTCAAGGTCACGGCTGCCATCTTTCTGACGGAGCGCGGCGATCTGGGTGAAAACGTCGGGCTCGCTCAGGCTTTGTACTTCGGGGAGACGGCCGAAAGCGCGGCTGAGAAGGGTGGACCCACAGCGCCCGACCGAGTAGATCAGGATAGGGCATTCGCCACCCGGAACGGTTCGTGCGGCCAACTGGTTGAGTGTCTCCCAGGAGACCGCGACTACTCGTTCGGCATGGTCATATTGGGCCTGATAGTAAAAGGGATGATTGGCCAGGTTAATGTCAGCGGCTGTTTCGACGAAAAGGGCCTGACGGTGTACTGCGTCGAGACAATACAGAGAGATGCGTGGATTGCTCAGGATAATTGCGGCGTCGATAGTTCCTTGCGGCGTCAGTGAGAGATCCCCCGGCGCGACCATACTCAACTCGCTGCTTCGGGTTTTTCGCGTAATTTGGAAGACGTTGGCGAGTACGCGACCGTCGGCCGGGGTGCTCATGAATACTTATCGGCACCCTTAAAGAAAGCTTGAGTTGGGGCTCGATTAGCTACGATGGGGAAATGTCAGCGGATCTCAGCTTTACGGGATACGGCGAGGGACCGGTGCGTGTGTTGGTCCTGCACGACTGGTTCTGTGACCATTCCAGTTGGGAGGCTGCGCTTCCTTATTTGACGCCGGATCGATTCACGTATATTTTCGCTGATTTGAGAGGCTATGGCGCGTCGCGGGAATTGACGGGCGAGTGCACGGTTGAAGAAGCGGCGGAGGATGCCATCGCTTTGGCGGACAAGCTCGGTTGGACACGATTTTCATTGGTCGGCCATTCGATGAGCGGGCTGGTTGTTCAATACCTTGCGCAATTGATCCCGGATCGAATTGAGTGTGTGGTGGCGATCACTCCGGTGCCACCGGCAGGGCTGGGGCTCGATCAGCCGACACTTGAGCTTTTCCGCTCGATCGCGCTGGCGAACGATGAGTCGCGGCTGGCGGCGCTTACGGCGATGTGGGGTGGTCGGCTTTCGGAAACATGGATCCGTTACAAGCTTCGTCGATGGCGCGAGACGGCCGATCCCGCGGCAGTCGCGAAGTATGTGGAGCTGTGGGGGGCGACGGATATTTCTCAAGGCGCGCGCGGCATCGAGACACCTTTGCTGATCATTGCCGGTGGGCAGGATGCGCCGCCGTTCCAGCCGGAGGCGCTCGGGGAGTCGATGATGCCTTACTACCCGAATGCGGAAATGATCACGCTGGCGGAGTCAGGGCATTATCCGATGCAGGAGCAACCGCCGCTGCTGGCTACGGTGATGGAAAGGTTTTTAGTTAAAACCGCGGGTTCACGGGCCACCTCGGAGTAGCGAATGAAAGAAAATTTACTGCTCCCGAACCGAGGCTGGCGCGATGACTTCAATCGAGTCGTACCGTTCGAAGTCAGCCCCATTCAAGGTGAGAATCCGCTGCACTCCGTGCACTTTCATCGACGCGACCAAATGCGCGTCATGGGTTTGCTTTCCCGAAACGCCGTGCTGGACGACGAGGCGTTGCCAGATTTCCGGTACCTTGGGTGTATAGGGGGGTGCATAGGGCAGCAGGCGAAAGAACCGGCGAATGCCGACAATTTCACTCTCCGCCTCCGCGATCGTCAGGCCCAAGCCGTTGTCGTTGACCGGCCGCGTTGCGACGGCCCAGAATTCAATGAGGTTCTGCGGCGTGATGCAGAGAATTTCATTTCGCAGGCGAAGCGTGGAGAGCGCGGTTTTGACCACCCCATAATGCGGGTCGTCGGGATTCAGCGAACGTAGCAGGATATTGGTATCGGTGAGTGTTACTACTACAGGCCGCGGTCAGCGTAGATCGATTCCCGGCTCATGGCCTCATCTGACAGCACGGGCAGATTGCGACCCGCATGGTTCCGCGTCCATGCCTCGAATTGGCGCACCCATTCTTCCGGCGGCAACTCGTAAGCGGGTGGGGAAGCGCCTGCGGACCTGGCCGATATCCGTTCACGCACGAGGTTTTGCACATAATCGGACACGTTCAGCCCCTCCGCCCGCGCTTGCGCGAGCAAGCCAGCTTCAACGTCAGGGGAAAGTTCAATCGTGACCGTCATGGCAGAACCTCTCCGTTCTTAAGGTAACTCTACCAGGCCATACGGGGCAATTTGCCACGCGAGAACCGGCTCAGCCAGACCGCGCAAAATGTGCCTTAAACGCTGCCGAGCAGCAATTCCATATAGACGTCAGTGCGGGTGTAGGGAGAGGGGATTATCCGCTCTGGGGGAATGTGCTGGAAGCCGACGGATTCATAGAGTCGAACGGCGGGTGTGAGGGTTCGGTTGGTTTCGAGATAGAGGCGGGTGGCGCCGGAAGCGCGGGTTTCGGCGATCACCTGTTCGAGCAGGAACCGTCCAATGCCGGCTCCGCGCAGGGATTCGGAGACGGCCATTTTGGCTACTTCGAACTTGCCGGGCGCCATTACGAGCAAGGCGCAACAGCCTACGGTCTCGGCATCTCGAACCGCAAAAAAGATGCGGCCGCCGTGATCGAGGATAGTCTGGCGCGGATTGGCGAGAGTGGCTTCATCTTTGGATTCGACGGCAAAGTAGCGGCGAATCCACTGTTCATTCAACTGACGGAAAGCTGCTTCGTCATAATCATTGCCGGGAATGAATTCGCGAATGGTCAGTTCCGGGTTCACAACAAATAGGCTACGTGACGATGCGGTAGCTGCTGTTGAAGTAAACCAGCGGTTTGCCTTCGCCGTAGGCGGCGCGGCGGACTTCGCCGAGGAGGACGGTGTGGTCGCCGGCCTCGAAGGTGCGGACGGTGGCGCACTCGAGCTGGGCGAGAACGCCCGAGAGAATGGGGGCGCCGTATTCGCCCCATTTCCAGTCGACGCCTTCGAAGCGGCCTTCGGCGGTGCTCGAAAAACGGCGCGAGAGCGGTTCCTGATCCTCGGCTAAAACGTTGACAGCAAACGCTCTGCTGGCCAGAAAATGTCCGAGGATGGCGTTCCTCAGGTCGATGCTGACGAGCACTAAAGGGGGTTCAAGCGAAACCGAAGTGAACGAATTGACGGTCAGACCATGGGGGTGATGGTGCTCGTCGGCTACGGTGACGACCGTGATTCCGGTAGCGAACTGGGCACACGCGCGGCGGAAGAGCCACGGGTCCAGAGGGATCTCCGGGTCCCCGGCAGTCTGGCTTGACATTCGGATAACCCTAATTCTATCATCGGTTTGTCAGCTCGGAGGGCGTTTGATCAAACTCGACATCATCAATGAAGTCGTGAGTCGCACGGGTATCACTAAAACCAAGGCCGAAATGGCAGTGGAAACGGTGTTCGAAAAAATGAAGCGGGCCCTCGAACAGGGTGACCGCATCGAATTGCGTGGTTTCGGCGTCTTTACAGTTAAGCCGCGGAAAACCGGGATTGGCCGGAATCCGCGAACGGGTGCTGAGGTTTCTATTCCTCCGGGCAAAGCAGTACGTTTCAAGCCGGGCAAGGAACTGCAGACGCTGCATTAAACCAGGCAGTTTTAAGTGTTCCCTGAAGACCTGATCGAGAGCGCGAGCTCTTCCCCGCCGATGGAAAGTGTTCCTGTTCGAGCGGACCGAGAGGCCACTCGATGGGCAGCGCCGACCAGTGCCCCCGAACCCGCGAAGCAGCGCCTGTGGCTGCATGGGTTGATGCTGCTGGCGACGCTGTTCACTACCACGCTGGTGGGCGCGCACATGCAGTACAATTTCAGCCGCAACCTGCCGTTTTTCGATGTGGACCGGGTGTTTGAAATTTTCAGTCTGGGGCTCACCAGCTTCCCGATGTTTCTTGCCGGGCTACCTTTCTCGCTGACGCTGCTCACGATTTTGATGGCGCATGAGTTGGGCCATTATCTGGCGTGTGTGTATTACAGGGTGGACGCGTCGCTGCCGTATTTTTTGCCTGCGCCGACGCCGTTTACGGGGACGCTGGGTGCATTTATTCGCATACGTTCGCCTATTTATTCGAAGCGGGTATTGTTCGATATCGGGATAGCGGGGCCTCTGGCGGGGTTTGTATTTTTGCTGCCGGCGCTGGGGGTGGGGCTGGCGTTTTCGAAGATCATTCCGGGCATCAATCACCAGGGCTCGGTGCAGTTGGGAGTTCCGGCGCTGCAGTGGTTGTTGCAGAAGGGAATATTTCCGGGCGTGCCGGCAGCGGATATTTATCTGCACCCGGTGGCGCGGGCGGCGTGGGTGGGCATGTTCGCGACGGCGCTCAACCTGCTTCCGGTGGGACAACTGGACGGCGGGCACATCATTTATGCCCTGCTGGGCCGTTCGCATAAATGGATTACGCAGATATTTCTGGTGGCGCTGCTGCCGATGGGAAAATTCTGGAACGGCTGGTGGTTCTGGGCGTTTCTGCTGTTCTTTCTGGCGCGCAAACATCCACCGGTTTATGACCAGAGCGTGGTGAGCGATTCACGGATCAGGTTAGGCGTTGTGGCGCTGGTTGTGTTCCTGCTGTGTTTCTCAATTGCGCCGATTGTTAGTTAACGTGACTCCGCTCAGCGCTACCATCATTACCTTTAACGAAGCAGGCAATATCGAGCGCGCGATCCGAAGCGTGGCGTTGGCGGATGAAGTGCTGGTGATCGATAGCGGATCGACAGACGGAACGCAGACAATCGCAAGACAACTGGGCGCGCGGGTGGTTGAAGAACCGTGGCGCGGATATGCCGGGCAGAAGAACTTCGCCGCGGAACAGGCCGCGCACGACTGGATTTTGTCGATCGATGCCGACGAGGAAGTCAGCTCGCGGCTGGCCGGTGAAATTGCAGCGCTGATGAAGGCGGGACCGTCAGCGGCTGGATTTGATTTTCCGCGGCTGGCGCGATATATGGGCGGATGGGTGCGGCACAGCGGATGGTATCCCGACCGGAAAATCCGTTTATACGATCGGCGGCGGGGCAGATGGGCCGGCGATTACGTGCATGAGAGTGTGCGGATGGACGGGGCTGAGAGCCACGCCTCACTCGAAGGCGATCTGCTTCATTACACGTGTGACAGCCTCTCACAACATCTGCGTACGCTGGACCGTTATACGTCGCTCGCCGCGCAGGAAGTGGTGGCTCGCGGTAAGGGCGTCCCACTGCGGCGCATAACCTTAGACCCGATGTGGACTCTGTTCCGGACGCTGGTGATTCAGCGTGGTTTTCTGGATGGAACGCGTGGGCTGACGATTGCATGGATGGCGGCCCTCTATACTTTTCTGAAATATGCGAAGGCGCGTGAAATGAGTCGCGGCCGTTAAGCAGCAGCATGCGCATTCTACATCTGGATAACGGGCGAGAGATGCGAGGAGGGCAGTGGCAGGTGCTGCGGCTGCACCGCGGATTGCTGGAGCGCGGGCACGAGTCTTTTTTACTGGCCCGCGGAGATTCGCCTCTGCTGCGAGCGGCGCAACGCGAGGGACTGGACTGCGCCGCACTGCATGCTTTACGCATCGGGCATCTTTCGCGGAGTTTCGATCTGGTGCATGCGCATGATGCGCACACACACACATTGGCGTCACTGTTCGCGCGGGTGCCTCTGGTGGTTTCGCGGCGCGTGGCCTTTCCGGTGGGCGCCACGGCGGTCTCGCGATGGAAATACGGGCAGGCCGATCTCTATCTGGCGGTATCGCAGTTTGTGGCGCGTCAGTTGAGACTGGGTGGCGTGGAGGGGGACCGCATACGCGTGGTGTATGACGGGGTTCCGGTGCCGGAGCAGACGTCGAGCGGTGAGAAGGTGCTGGAGATCCAGAAGATCAGACCAAGAGTGGAGGGAATCGATGCGGAGCCGGCCCTTGATATCGAGGCAGAACTCCCCCAGGCGCGGGCGCTGGTTTATCTGACGGACTCAGAAGGGTTGGGATCAGGTATCCTGCTGGCCATGGCGCATGGAGTGCCGGTGATTGCGAGCGCGGTCGGCGGAATTCCCGAAGTGATTCGAGATGGCGAGAACGGAATATTGGTTTCGAACGACAGGGAATCGGTGAGGGAGGCGTTGGCGCGTCTCAACCCGGCGATGGGGCGCGCGGCGCGTGAGACCGTGATCGAGCGTTTTGCCCAGGATCGAATGATCGGCTCGACGATTACGGCGTATGCGGAACTGCTGCCGTGACTTTGGATCAGGCGGTAATCGATCTCCTCGCAGGGTTATTTGGGTTACTGATCGGCAGCTTTCTCAATGTATGCATTTACCGGTGGCCGAGGGATCTTTCGGTCGTTCATCCCCGGTCGAAGTGCCCGGAATGCGATGCCGGTATTGCCTGGTACGACAATGTCCCGGTGCTCAGCTATTTGATTCTGGGGGGACGATGCCGCCAGTGCAGAGCATCAATTTACTGGCGCTATCCGGTGGTGGAAGTTCTTACCGGGCTGAGCTTCGCTTACTTCGTGAACCATTATGGACCGACATTGCCGGGGGCGAAGTACTGTGTGTTCGCGGCGATCCTGATCGCACTGGTATTCAGCGATCTGGAAACGCTGATTCTGCCGGATGAGCTGACGCTGGGCGGGCTGGCTGTGGGACTCGCGCTGGCGTGGTTTGTGCCGGTACCGGACTCGACATTTCAGACGATAGGCGCCATTGCTGGATTTTCAATTACGGGCCATGCGACCGGATTACTCGAGTCCTTATTTGGAGCAATTGTCCCGTCCGGAATGCTGTGGTTCGGAGGCTGGCTATTCGAGAAATTGCGCCACAAAGAGGGGCTGGGCTTCGGCGACGTGAAGATGCTGGCGATGATCGGGGCATTTCTGGGAGTACGGGGGACATTGCTGGCGATCATTCTGGGGTCGGTGCTGGGATCGGTGATTGGGCTGATCTGGATTAAGGTGACAGCGAAAGACGCGGCAACGTATCAACTGCCGTTCGGATCGTTTCTGGGGGCGGCGGCGTTGCTGGCGGCGGTGGAAGGGCAGACTTTGATTGGGTGGTATGCGCAGACGCTACGCTGAGGCGATGCGCTCTTTGGTACGAGCGGAAACGGTCGCTTTGTCAGAGCGGGGAAGCCAGACTTCGACGCGTGTGCCTCGTCCGGCAAGTGTCGAGACGCGGAGGGTGCCCGAATAGGCGCGGACGATACCGCGGACAGCGGGCAGACCTAATCCTCGTCCCATGAAACGGCTGGAGTAGAAGGGATCGAAGGCGCGTTCGAGAACTTCGGGATGCATCCCGCAGCCGCTGTCTTCGACGACGATTCCGAGGCAGTCTCCCTGGGCGTCGCCTTCATCGAAGTGCAGTTCACCGGAAGCGGGATTGGTTTTGCGGGGTTCGACGGGGCCTGAAGTAAGAGCGATGCGAATTTCTCCGGCGAGTCCGGCGTAAGACTCGGCGGCATTGGCGATGAGGCTCCAAAGCAAAGTTTCGAGGGAGCGGCGGTCGCCGGGAAAGACCTCGGGCTTGGCGGTTACGGAGACGCGTACGTTCTCGGGCAGAGGCCGGAGAGTGAGCACATTGTCGAGGACCAGGGCGGGGTGCAGCCATTCGACACGGCGCGAACGATAGCCGGCAGTCGAGAGCATGAGACGAACTAAATCGGCCGAGCGCTCGCCGGCATCGATAACCTGGTTGAGCAGGGGTTCCGATTCATCTCCCGGGGGAAGGCTGATCTTCACGAGAGACGCATTGCCGAGGATGGTAGTCAGAAGATTATTGAAATCATGCGCCATGCCGCCAGCCATAACTCCGAGGCTTTCCCAGTGGCGGACTTCGCTGAGGCGGCGCTCGATCTGACGGCGTTCGGTGACGTCGCGAGCAGCGGCGTGGACGATGAATTCACCTTCGATCCAGACGCCGTTGCAGACCATTTCAAGAACCAAAGGGGACCCGCCGGAGCGGCTCAGAATGAGCTCAACGGTGCGGGTTTCGCCCTTAAGAGTGGCAACCAGAGCCTCGCGCAGGTTTTCCCATTGGGCTGCGGGGAGCAATTCGGGGAGATCCGATGCCGTTAAATCCGCAACGGAGTTGCCGAAGTGCTGGGCGGCCATGAGATTGGCGTAGCGGATTCGTCCGGTGACATCGAGCTGAAGGATGGTGTCGGTGGCATGGTCAGCGATGTACTTGAACCGGGTAATGTCGTGAGCTGCCTCGCGGGCTACGATGTTGAGCCGGCGGAGGTGGGAGAAGATCGCCGCGATAAGCGGGCCAAGAAGGAACAGAGTGATCCAGTTGCCCGCAACCGGGGCGCCATGCACGATCAGGAGGGTAAAAAGGGCTGCTGCCGCAGTGGCTGCCAGAGCGGGTCCGGCTCCGACGAGGAAAGCGCTCAGGGCAATTGAGGGGTAATAGAGAACGAAAGGGGCGTTCTGGACGATGGCGGGGGGAAGGACCATTCGAGCCCAACCAGCGAGCGCAATCAGCGCCAGCGCCACCGGATAACCAATCAGCGCGTGGGTATGGTGAAGCGGGCTGAAGGCAATGATCCGGGCAAGATAGTCCTGAATGCGATTGCGGGGCTTTTTCGGGCGTTCCGGGAGAATTGGTACTGTCTCTACCAGCACGATGTGATTATAAACACGCATTGTGCAAGGAATATGCGGCGTGAATATAAAAAAAGATTTCCACTGGATTGCGCCAGGGAACACATCTTTTTAGCAACTCTACATAAACCCCTGTAATCTAAGGAGTTGGTCGTTTGACGTCGTGAGGGCGGGTTGTCCATATGAAATGCTTGCCCATTGAAATGCTTGCCGATTGAAATGCTGGTTGAATTCGAGGTCATCCAAAAAGCCCAAAAAGGGGAAGCAACCGCATTCAATGAGATTGCGGTGGCGTACCGGCGTCGAATTATGGGCACGGTTTCGCGCCTGATTGGGCGTCCGGAAGACGTGGAAGACATTGCACAGGAAGTGTTTATCCGTCTTTACTACTCGCTGGAGCAACTGCGGACGCCGGAAGTTTTCGAGCCGTGGCTCTATCGGCTGACGGTGAATGCGTGTTACGACTACCTGCGGCGGAACAAGCGGCGGCTGGAATCGCGGATGGCGGATCTTTCCGAACAACAGGTGATGCTGGCGGACGCGGCGGCGGGGTCGCGCTTCCAGAACGAAGAGGGCGAAAAGCGGCGGGTGCGGGATACGGTGAGCGGGTTGCTGGCCTCGGTTTCGGAGGAGGATCGTATCTTATTGACTTTAAAGGAAGTCGAAGGCTTGTCCCTGAAAGAGCTGGAAAGAATCTATCATGTGAATGAAAATGCGCTGAAGGTTCGACTCTTCCGAGCCCGGCAGCGCGTATTAAAAAACATGAAGGACGTAACCGGGAGTTCATTAAAAGACGCCAAAGCTAATGAAGCGAAGTAGCCAGGAAGCTAAATCATGTTGAACCAGCCTTTAAACGACGGAAAAATGGCACAAGAGCAGATCCTGAACGATCTGTTTCTCGCGTACCGTGAATCGCTGCCGGATTTTGAACCAGGCTCGACATTTATGCCGGGAGTATGGGCAGGAATTGAGGCTCGGGAAAATTCCACAAATTGGTTTGGACGGGTGGCACGAACTTTGGCGATGACAGCTGTGGCTGCGTCGCTGGTGCTCGGTCTGTTGGTGGCCGCTTCGAACAAGCCCGCCGTATTCTTTAACGGCACGTTCATCGACGCGCTCTCCGACGATCATGTGGCGGAGCTGGAGCCCTTACACCTGGACCGGATGTCTCAACTGGAGCGTCAGTAGGCGCAATGCAAAAGGGCGCTATGGAAAAGAACAGGGCCAGTGCAGTCTTCTATCTCCTGATGGTTTTCGCCAGCGGAATACTGGTTGGCGCGGTTGCGAACCGTCTGTACGTTACAACCAGCGCGAGCGCGAATACGACGCCGCGTACGATGGCCGAGTATCGCCAGCGCTTCTTCACCGAGATGCGGGCGAAGGTGGGCGTTCGGGACGATCAGATTCCAGCGATTACGAAAGAACTCGACGTTGCCAAGCACCGGTTCGACGAACTGCATGCGAAGGAAAAGCCCCTGCGCGATCAAATTCAGCAGGAGCATGTGGACGCGATGAAGGCGCTGCTCGACGATCCGCAGAAAGCGGCTTACGACAAGTGGCGCGCGGAACGCGAGCAGGCGCGGGCACTGGCGCAGAAACGTAATCGCTAGCGGTCACCCTGAAAGGCTCGGAGAACGGGCAGGCGAAACCGCCTACCCCACCACGGGATTACTCTCCGCCGCGGCCGGACGAGCTGAGTTGATAGAGCGCGTCGAGTTCCACGCTGAAATTCTCCAGCACTTGTTTGCGACGCACCTTCATGGTGGCCGTCACCTCACCATGTTCAATGGTGAATTCACGTTCGACAATCCGGAACCGCTTAACCTGTTCAAACGGAGCTAACTGCCGGTTGATCCGGTTGACGATTTTCTGTACCTCGGCGTGAACCTGGGGGGCCTGGTGAAGGGGAAGGCCAGAGTCTTTGGCGCCCTCGATAGATTCGGCGAAGGTCGCGTGGATGGTGAAGAGGGCTACCAGGTGGGGCAGGCGGTCACCGGCGAGGACAACCTGGTTGATGAGCGGCTCGAACTTGAACAGAGACTCGACGCGGGCGGGGAAGATCTTCTTGCCGTTAGAAGAAACGATGAGTTCTTTTTTGCGGCCTGTGATGTAGATGTAGCCGTCGGATTCGATGGTGCCGATATCGCCCGTATGCAGCCAACCGTCGCGAAAGACTTCAGCGGTGGCTTCCGGGTCGTTGTAATAGCCGGCGGAAAGGCAGGCACTGCGGATTAGCAACTCACCTTCGTCGCCGAGACGAAACTCAACGCCGGGGAGAGCTTTGCCGATGCTGCCGGGTTTCGGCGCATCGATAGGATTGAGCGCCGCGACACCGCCCTCGGTGAGTCCATAGCCTTCGATGAGCGGCATGCCGATGGCTTCGTAGAACTCGGCCAATTCAGCGGCGAGGGGCGCGGCGCCTGAGGCGGCGATGCGAAGACGGCCGCCGAAGCGCTCGCGAATTTTTCCGAATATCACACGGTGCGCGAGATCGAGGGGAATATCGAGGGGAATACGGAGGCGCCAGGGAACGCGCTCGCCTTTGCGGCGGTGCCGGGCGGCGGCGAGTCCCATGCCGAGGGCGGCGAAGAAGGCCTTCTGAACGAGGGCGGGCTTCTTGAGAATCTCAGTGCGGATGCTGGTGTAGATACGTTCCCAGACGCGCGGGGGAGCGAGGAAGAAGGTGGGGCGGACGGCCTTGATTTCTCCGGCCAGCTTGAGAAGGCTCTCAGCGAAGGAGACAGGCGTGCCGGAGAGGATGGGCAGCAGTTCGACGACGACGCGCTGGGCGATATGGGCTGAGGGCAGGAAGGCGACGGTGATGTCGTCCGGGGTTAGCGGAAGAACGGCGGGTCCCATTTTGATGTTGGCGACGAGAGAGCCGTGGGTGACCATCACCATGCGAGGTTCGCCGGTGGCGCCTGAAGTGAGATAGAGGATGGCGTTGTCGGTGGGTTCAACCGAGGCGGAGAAGCGTCCGTATTTACGCAGTTGAGCGAGGGAAAGGACGGTTTTTGGATGGCCTTCTTCCTTATCAGTCTTATCAGGGGCCTCGGGTTCGCCGGTGAGTAGAAAGATGTAGTCGACGGCGGCGTCTTTGAGTTTGCGCCAGGTCTTGAGATCTTCGACGAAGAGAGCTTTGGCGCCGGACTTGGCGATGGTGATCTTGAGTTCGTCGGGCGGATAACTGGGGTAGACGGCGGCGGAGACGGAACCATTCATGAGAATGCCCTGGTCGGCCAAGTAGAATTCCGCGCGGGTTTCGGAGCAGATGGCTACGTGGTCGCCTTTGTGAATGCCAAGGGCGTGGAGACCGCCGGCGATCTCTTCGGCGGCTTCGAGGTACTGGCTCCAGGTCCACGTGTGGACGTCTTTTCCCACGGGCTGACGGAGGGCGAGGCGAGGCCCGTGCAACGTGGCGGCGTGGGTGAGGAGAGCGGGAATGGTTTCGATGTTCATGGTACGGGAGTATTCATTTCGGGAGCGGGCGTATGGGTCTGGCCGGTGAGTTCGGCAACGCGTTCATGCAGTAGTTGGTTCAGGCGGCCGCGGTCGGCTGAGGTCATGGTGCTGGTGTCGATAGGGTCGCCGATGTGGATCTCGATGGTCCCGGGGCGAATGACGCCGGAGTGGACGGGCAGTACGGTTCGGGTATTGACGAGGCCGACGGGGACGGCGGGGACGCCGGCTTTGATGGCAATATAAGCTGCGCCTTCTTTGAAAGGCCGGAGACCTACTTCGGTGCGTCCGCCCTCGGGAAAGAGCAGCATGGAGATGCCGCGCTCACGGATGAGGCGAGCGCCTTCGGACATGGATTTGAGGGAAGCACGGGCATCGTTGCGAACTACGGGCAGATGTCCGGCGCGGGCGAGATGCCAGCCGAGGAAGGGAATCGAGAAGAGGCCTTTCTTGGCGAAGAAGCGGAACTGGAGGGGGATGGCGCTCAGGACTGCGGGTGTATCCATATAGCTGGCGTGGTTCGAAACGAGCACGTAGCTGCGGGTGGGATCGATTTTCTGGATTCCGAAGACGCGGTAACGGACAAAGCCGAGGCGTAATAAGACGCGCGACCACATCTGTGCGACGCGGTGCTGGGTGCGTCCGGCACGATCCCAGAGGGAGGCAACAAGGGAGACGGACGCCATGAACGCTGTGAAGAGCACGATGGCGGGGACGGAGAAAAAGATGGCGCGGAATTTCTTCAAGGGGAAGATTAAAGTTAGCTTAAGGGCTTTCCCTATTATCGCCGCAAGGCGTCTTGTAGACTAAGGAATTACCAAAACCTAAGGAGTTCAGGAATGCGCAAATCACTCATGCTGCTCACGATCGGTGCTCTCGTTTCCACCGCGAGCGTTTATGCCCAGGCTAAGGGCGATGCGACGAAGGGGAAGGACGCTTTCTCGCAGAATTGCGACGTCTGCCACAACGCGGACAGCACGGAGACGAAGATGGGTCCCGGCCTGAAAGGGCTGTTTAAGAAAGCTAAGCTCAACAGCGGCAAGCCTGTGAACAATGCCAACGTTCTGGGCCAGATCAATGAAGGCGGAAACGGAATGCCGGCTTACAAAGACGTTCTTTCAGCCGCTGACAAAGCCGACGTAATGGCTTATCTGAAGACTCTGTAAAATCCGCTAAATTAAATATCGAAGGGCGGGCGACCTTGTTGGGGCACCCGCCCCTTCTGAAACCTCAGTTAAACTTACTTCTTGCCACCTTCCATGCCGCGGCCTTCGCTCGACGGCGGGACAATTCCTTTGAGCCGCAGATAGACCACCATGGTGCCGTACATTTCGGTGTTGTGAATGACGCCAAAATCGAGAGTGCCGAATTTGGAGCGGTCGCGACCGAACATTTTTACCATTTCCGCGCCGCTCTGGTCGGTCAGACCGTTATAGATCGGGTCACAGTAGTCGAAAACTGCTTTAAGGACGGCGGTAGCGCTGGCTTTGTCGCTTTTCGTGAAGTCGAATTTCTTCTGTTCGCCGCCGGCCGCTGTGCCGCAGATGGCGGCCTGCACCTGGGCGATATGGGTGACTACTTCGCCGAAGTTGCGGACTTGCGGGGTGGGCTTGAAGCTGTAGTCCGCTTCAGACATTTTCGCGGCGCCTTTGATGGCGTTGTCTTTCGACATCGTGTAGTTCTGCTTCAACTCGGTGCTCAACGTGTTCTGGGCGAACATAGCGGACGCGCTCACCAGAGCCAAAGCGATCATCGTAAATTTCATGCGGTAATTCTCTCCTGTACCTTGGACTTATCAAAAGTCGATACGGTTATTGTCGCATTGGAAGGGAGGTTGTTCCTTCAGCAAATCTTCAGCTTTGCGGTATAACGTAAGCGGGCAGGCCGGAACTGTTTTCATCCCTGAGGGACGTTTAAGGAGTTGAATATGAAGAGTTTTCTGTTGATTTTGTCGCTGAGCGCGGCAGCCATGGCGGCGGCCCCGACCTACAAAGTGATTACGAAAATCAAGATCGGCGGCGCGGGCCGCTGGGATTACGTGTACGTGGACAGCGCCAACCACAGGCTTTACGTCTCGCATGCGACGCAGACTGAAGTGGTCGATACATCGACGGACAAAGTAGTTGGCACCATTCCGGACACGAACGGCGTACACGGGATCGCGATTGCCGACGATCTGGGGCGCGGTTTCACGAGCGACGGCATGGACAACGACGTGACGATTTTCGATACGAAAACTCTGAAAGTGCTGGGCAAAGTGAAGACGGGTACGAACCCGGATTCCATTATTTACGAGCCGGTCTCGCACCACGTGTTTACGTTTAACGGGCGCAGCAGCGATTCGACGATTTTCGACGCGAAGACGGGAGACGTAATCGCGGCGTCGGTACCGCTGGGTGGAAAACCTGAGTTCGCGCAGGTGGACGGCAAGGGCCACGTGTATTTCAACATCGAAGACAAGAACGAAATTGGCGAGATCGACGCGAAGACCGGGACGCTGACGAAGCACTATTCGATTGCGCCGTGCGACGGCCCGAGCGGTCTGGCGATCGATCCGAAGAGCAGCCATTTGTTTTCGGTATGCGGCAACAAGATGATGATCGTGAGCGATCCGGCGACCGGTAAGGTGCTGGCGACGCCGGCGATCGGGGCGGGTCCGGACGGGGTGGCGTTTGACGATGGGTACGCATTCAGCGCGAACGGCCGCGACGGGAATATCACGATGGTCGGGGAAGTGGGCGGGAAGTACGACGTGGTGGCGACGATCGTGACACAGCCGCTGTCACGGACGATCGGCGCGGATCAGAAGGCGCATAAGTTGTATCTGCCGACGGCCGACGCGAGTCCGGCAACGCCGCCGCCTCCGGGCGGAGGACGGGGCAGAGGGCCTCAGGCACTGCCGGATACGTTCAGTATTCTTGTTGTCGGAAGATAAAAATTACGGCAGGCAGCGCCTCAGAAAGTGTGGGCGCTGCCTGCGATTTCCTGCTGTAATTCCCCGATCACATCCCCTACCGCTACATCGCGCGAAGAACGTTTGGCGCGTGTCGTAAGTTCCACAAACCCCTGGGCGAGTTTTTTGCCTACCGTGATGCGGAAGGGAACGCCAATCAGGTCTGCGTCTTTAAACTTCACGCCCGGACGCTCGTCACGATCGTCGAAGAGGGCATCGATACCGGCGGCGCGGCAGTCATCGTAAATCTTCCGAGCGGCGTTGTGCAGCAGGGCATCGGCGTTATTCACCGGCGTCACGATGACTGTGAAGGGTGCGATGGAGACGGGCAAAAACATGCCTGCTTCGTCGTGATTCTGCTCAATGGCAGTGGCGAGAATACGCTCGATACCAATTCCGTAAGAGCCCATGATGGGGGTTATCTCGGCACCATTGGCGGCGAGAACGCGCAGGCCCATGGTCTCGGAATATTTGTATCCGAGCTTGAAGATGTGGCCGACTTCGATGGTCTTATGAAGTTTCAACTCGGCTCCGCAGGCGGCGCAGGGGTCACCGTTGTTCACCTGGCGGATATCAGCGTATTCGGCTTTGAAGTCGCGGTGAGGCGTGACATTGCGCAGGTGGTAATCGTTCTTGTTCGCGCCGGCGATCATGTTGCGCCGCTGTTCGAGTGAGAGGTCGGCGATGACCTTCATGGTGGTGATGCCAATGGGGCCGAGGGAGCCGGGATCGGCGCCGAACCACTCGTTGATTTCGGCGGGAGTAGCCGGGCGGACTTCGCGCGCGCCGCCTGCCGCTTCGGCGAACTTGGTCTCACTGAGTTGATGGTCGCCGCGCAGGAGTGCGAGGACGGGTTTGCCGTCGGCAACCATCACGAGGCTTTTCATCTGCGACGTCTGGGGAAGGCCGGTGAACTCGGCTACCTCGACGATAGTTTTGCGGCCGGGCGTGTGGAATTCTTCAGGCGCGGCGTCGCTATCGGGGTCGTCGATGGAAGGCGGCATGGCATGCGCGATGGCCTTCTCGAGATTGGCGGCGTAGTGGCACATGGGGCAGGACACGACAAAGTCTTCGCCGGCGCCGGAAGGCACCATGAATTCCATGGACTGACTGCCACCCATGGAGCCGGAATGGGCTTCGACGGGAATCACTTCGAGGCCGCAGAGGCCGAAGATGCGGCGGTAGGCGTCGAAATGCTTTTTGTAGGAAGCGTCGAGGCCTTCGGCGTCGATGTCGAAGGAGTATGAATCCTTCATGATGAACTGGCGTACGCGAAGCAGGCCGGATTTGGGGCGGGGCTCGTCGCGGAATTTGGTCTGAATCTGATACCAGATCTGCGGCAGTTGTTTGTAGCTGCGCAACTCACCGCGGGCGGTGGCCGTCATGATCTCTTCGTGCGTCATGCCGAGGCAGAGGTCGCGGCCGAAGCGGTCTTTGAGGCGGAACATGTTGTCGCCCATGAGGTCCCACCGGCCCGATTCCTGCCAGACTTCGGCGGGGTTGAGGGCAGGGAGGAGGAATTCCTGGGCGCCGATGGCATCCATCTCAGTGCGTACGATCTGCTGCACTTTGAGCAGAGAGCGCTGGGCCAGAAACAGATACGTGTAGAGGCCGGCGGCAAGCTGACGAATGTAGCCGGCGCGCAGCAGAAGTTGATGGCTGGCGACTTCGGCCTCGGCAGGCGTCTCGCGCAACGTGGGGATGAAGAGCTTGCTCCAGAGCATATGTTTAAGGGGGGAGAATTCAGTGTAACAATCTAAACTATGCTCAACATGAAGAATCACGTTTTCGCTTGCTGTGTGCTGCTGGGGGCTGCGGTGTTTTCCGGCACCGGTTGCTCGAGTGCGCCGAAACCGGATGCGACAGCCGCGTCACCGGCAGCGAACGTGAAAACCTATCCGATGACGGCCGAAGTGATGGGCCTCGATGCCAGCGGTAAAGTGGCCACGCTCAAGCACGAAAAGATCGAAGGCCTGATGGATGCAATGACGATGGGATATCCGGTGAAGGACCCGGGCGATTTCGGCAAACTCGCCGTGGGCGAAAAGATCACGGCAACCGTGAACGTCTCGCCCGACGATATGTGGGTGAGCAATGTTAAGAAAGTTCAGTAATTACTGGGCATTTTTTTAACAGTTCAGTAATTACTGAACTGGCACACGGTCGATTTTGACGGCGTTGGTCATGGCGACGACGAGTCCGGTATGGCAGTCGTTACCGGCGCCTTTTTTTCCCAACACGAACGTCGTATTGTCCTGGAGGATTTTCCGGCTGAGCAGGCCGAGATCGCGTGGATCGCCTACTGCCGGCAGAATCGCGGCGGCGATGGCAGGAGCGGACTGGGCGATCGCAATCGTCATCGGGCTGAGTGTCTTAAACAGAGCGGTGATGATGGTGATTGAGTTGGTGGCGGCGGCGAGGGCTTTCTGGGCGCGCGTGAAAACGTCCTTTTGCTGCAGTGCGGCGAGAACCGCATCGACCACGTCCGAACCATAGATGGAGTACTGTTCGGCGGAAATCACAGATGCTGAAACGCGCGAGGTGGCGACGTTGCTGTCGCTGTCCGAATCGTTGCAGATGTCGATCCGCGCGAGCACTGCCGTCTTCGGGGTATAGCCGGTGGTCTGAGCAATCGGCTGAGTTCCCTGACTGGATATTGTAGCGGTGACCTGTGCGCTCAGGCTGGCGGCGCAGGCGAGCAGAGCGAATGCAAAATGTTTCATGGGTTCGTGTCCTCGTGTCTTTTACGCCCCGATAGTGGCACGAGCGAACTACGAAACCGGTCTGATTTGGCGAGGCGAGCTGGCTAAGTTCAAGGCACAATGCCAGATAGCCACTGAAAATAAATCGCAAACTCGCGTGAACGGGATTTCAGACGCCGGCGTTGCGGGCTGCGATCTGGGCGAGGCTGGCCCAATCATGATCGCCTTTACCTTCGGCCATGGCGGCGAGAAGTTGATCGTGGATCAGGCTGGCGATGGGCAGCGGGGCGCCGCACTCATCGGCGGCTTTCAGCACCAGACGCACATCTTTGAGGCCGAGCTTCAAGGCGAAACCGGCGGGTTCGAAGTGGTTCCTGACGATCATGCCGCCGTAGTTCTTATAGACCGGAGAGGCGTAGAGTTCGTTCAAAGCGTCCATCAGGACGGCGGGCTGAACGCCAGCTTTTTTGAGAGCCGCCATGGTTTCGCCGAGGGTCTCGATCACGCTGATGATGGTGAGGTTGCCGCAGAGCTTGACGAGATTGGCGTTCCACGGCTCAAGGCCGGCGATGAAGGTAGCGCGGCCAATGGCATCAAACAGCGGACGGGCGCGATCGATCGATTGGGCGGGCCCCGCCGCGATGACCAGGAGTTTTCCGGCTTCGGCGGCTTCTGGTCTGCCGAACACGGGTGCGCTGAGATAGTTCTGGCTTCGTTTTGTATGTTCGGCCGCGAGACGCCGGGCGAGTTCGACGCTGATGGTGCTACTGGAAATGTGGATGGCTTGGGGGGCGAGAGCCGATGCCAGACCGTTCTCGCCGAAAACCACCGCATCGACCGCATGATCGTCGGCCAGCATGGTGAAGACTGCCTGGGTTCCGGTTGTGGCGTCCGCGGGGGTGGCCGCGGAGTGCAAGCCCGGCCCCGTCAGGGCATCCGCTTTGTCCTTTGAGCGATTCCATACAGACACTTCATGGCCCGCGGCGGCGAGGTTGCGCGCCATGCCCGAGCCCATTTGTCCTAATCCGAGAAAGCCGATCTTCATGACGATAGTTTGGCAGACTGAGTGTGGCGGAAGCGCTGCGTGGTTTTGCGAATTTAAACCGCTGATGCGGTATTGGCGGTTGCCGCGCGGGCAGCGAGCCGGGCGGCTTCAGGCGTGTCTAATCCAGGTCGGGCATCTATATCCAACCGCACGATGGCGACCTTCGGATTGAGGCGGGCGAGGGATTCGAGGTAGGCGCGGAGTTCGGGTACATCGGGCGAGGCGATGAGAACCACTTCAGCCCACTCGGCGTCGATATCCCGCGGCGCAATGTATTCGTGTTCGAAGTTGGCATCGGCGGAATTGGGATCGAGACGGCGTATACGAATGCCGGCGCGCTCCTGAATGGCTCCCAGAGCGGCCGACATGGCGATCTTTTCGTTGCTGCGCGAATAAAAGGCGATTACCGTTTTCACGGGAGGTTGCTTTTACGCGAGATCGAAAAAAAGGAATTCGGCGCCGGCGGGACCGTCACCAGTCAGAGAAACCGTAGGCTCTTCGGAAAGGGCCGCGCCGTCGCCTTCTTCCAATTTCAAGCCGTTGAGAGTGACGTTGCCGCGGGCGACCTGAAGCCAGCCGTGGCGCCCTTTGGCCAGAGTCTGGCCGAGGGTTTCGCCTGGGTTGAGTTCGGCGGCATACACATGGGCGTCCTGGTGGATGATGGCGGCGGGCTGGCCATCGGCATGGGGCCCGGCAATCAGACGCCATTTGGCGTGCTTCTCCGCGGGCGCGAAGGAAATCTGGTGGTAAGAGGGTTTGACGTCTTCTTCGGCCGGCTCGATCCAGATTTGCAGGAAGTGGACGAGCTCTTTGTTCGAGGGATTGAATTCGCTATGGACGATTCCCGTACCGGCGGACATTGACTGAATGGTGTTGGGGCCGATCACGTGTTCCTCGCCCATGCTGTCTTTGTGGCCGAGCTGGCCTTCCAGCACGTAGCTGATGATCTCCATGTCGCGATGTCCGTGGGCGCCGAAACCGCGGCCCGGAGAGACGCGATCGTCATTGATCACGCGGAGCGAGCGGAAGCCCATGTGTTTGGGATCGAAATAGCTGGCGAAGGAAAAAGTGTGCCAGGTGTTGAGCCAGCCGTGATCGGCATGGCCACGGTCTTTGGCTTTACGAAGGGTAATCATGCTGCACTCCAGTTTACCCGGGTCCTGTTCTGCGAGAATTCGTCTATGACCGTACGTTCCCGCATTCTGCTGCCGCTGGCGTTTTTCTTCGGTGCCGTCTGGATAAACGCAGCACTGAGTGTACCCGCGATTCTCGCGAAGTTTCGCACTGTCGACATGCCGTACCATTCGGAAAATCTGAATGCTCGCGAGAAGGCGATGGTCAATAAATTGGTGGAGGCGAACCGTCTGCTGGACGATGTCTACTGGCGGCAAAGCGACATGGCCGGGATGCAGCTCTATGAAACGACGCCGGACAAAGCGCTGCAATCGGTGCTGATGATCATGGGAGGGCGCTGGGATCTGGTGGATGAGAACCAGCCGTTTGCCGGCGCGCCCGCGATGCCGCCGGGCCATGATTTTTATCCGCACGATCTGACGCGGACCGGGGTTGAGGAGTATGTCAAACAGTATCCGGGGGACAAAAACGCGATCTACGGCGCCTATACGGTGGTGAAGCGTAATAACGACCGCCTGATCGGGATTCCGTACCGGCAGGCGTTTAAGACGCAGTTGGTGCCGATGGCGCAGGCGCTGCGAGAGGCCGCCTCGCTGAGCGACGATCCGCAGTTTTCGAGGTTTCTGCGCATGCGCGCGGATGCTCTGTTGAAGGACGATTATTACCAGAGCGATCTGGCCTGGCTCGATCTGAAAGATCCGAAGTTCGACGTCATCTTCGCGCCTTATGAAACATATCTGGACGATCTGCTGGGCGTGAAGACCTCATTCGGAGGCGCGGTATTGATCCGTAATGAAGAAGAGAGCCGGAAACTGGGGGTGTATCAGAAATACGTTTCGGACATCGAAGATGCGTTGCCGGTGGAAGCGGCGGCGCGGCCGTCGAAAAAAGGCCATCTGACGCCGATGGAAGTGATGGACGCGCCGTATCGAGCGGGCGATTTGCGGCATGGCTATCAGGCGGTGGCGGACAATCTGCCGAACGATCCGAAGATTCATCAGGAGAAGGGCACTAAGAAGATCTTTTTTAAGAATTTTATGGATGCGCGGGTGACGTATGTGGTGCTTCCGATCGCGCAGAAACTGATGCAGCCGGCGCAGGCGTCGAAAGCTACGGCCGAAGGGTATATGGCGGCCACGCTGATGCACGAGATCTCACATGAGCTGGGTCCTGATTTCGCACATCGGGGAGGGAAGCAGGTTGACGTGCGGGAGGCGATTGGGCCGGCTTACTCCGGCCTCGAGGAGGCCAAGGCCGATGTGGTGGGGATGTTCGGGTTGAAGTGGCTGATCGACCACGGCGCACTGCCGAAGGAACGGCTCGAAGAATATTATGCGTCGTATGTGGCGGGCATTTTCCGGACGCTGCGCTTCGGGACGGGTGAGGCTCACGGGCGCGCGCAGATGATGGAGTTCAGTTATCTGACGGAGCAGAAGGCGCTAAGCTATGCAGGCGGGCGATACGGAATCGATATGGCGCGGATTCCCACGGCGCTGGCGAGTCTTGCCAAAGAACTGCTGGAGATTGAGGCGGCGGGGGACCGGTCAAAAGCGGAAGCCTGGTTCGCAAAATACGATCGTGAGCCGCTGGAACTGAAAAACGCGCTGGCGGCGACGGCGGATATTCCGGTGGATATCAATCCGCATTTCGCGTTTCCGGATCGGGTGCAGTAAAAAAACAGCGTCGTCTGACCGCTGCCAGGGATTCAGGCCGCCGCTTGTTTACACGCGCGGTTCGGAATGCACTGCAGTTACCGCCGTCTGAAATTACCGCCGTTGGTCATTTCACTTTTGAAGCCATCGGACGGGCGCGTGAGCGATTTGAGATGGATGCGGTGCTCGTCGGCGGTCTTGCCTGGACTGCCGGAGACCAGAATATGGTCGCCGGGACGGATGGTGTCTTTGGCGATACCTTCCTGTTCGAGGCGCACGGGCGATCGCCATTCGGCTTGCCAGAGGACGGGCTTGCCTTCGGAATCCATCACGTTGAGCGTTACGAAGGCGTGCGGATTGCGGTAATCGAAGGCCACTACGTCACCTTCGATGGTGATCTTCTTTTGTTCGTCGTAAGAGGCGGCGAAGGAGTGGTGGGCCCAGGCGGGGATGGCTGGGAGCATGCTTCCGGCGCAGATGAGGGCAGCGATAGCGGAGCGGTTCATGAACCTCATTTTGTCATGAAAAGTGACTGCCGGAAATAATGGTGTGTTTCGCTACACATAATAGAGGAGCGGAATCGGGCACGAGCATGGCGGATATGAGCTGGGAACAGATCGATCGAATATTCGGAGAAGCAGCGGAACTGCCGGCGTCTGAACGGGCGGGCTGGCTTGATTTCCATTGCGCCGACCCAGCGATCCGGCGTGAAGTGGAATCCCTGCTCGAATCCGTTAAGGGATCGACGGTTGCGATCTCAGGTGTTGTGAGCAGCGAGGCGGCGGATTATGTGTCGAGCGACCCAGGAGGCGGTTCACTGGCTGGGCAGCGTTTCGGTGCGTGGCAGGCGGGCCGAATTCTGGGAAAAGGCGGGATGGGCACGGTCTATCTGGCGGAGCGCGCGGACGACTCTTTCCACAAACAAGCAGCGCTGAAGGTGATTCGGGCAGGTCTCGATGAGGAGGATTTCGCGCGTCGGTTTCGCCATGAGCGCGAGATTCTGGCTCAGCTGGATCACCCGTACATCGCGCGGCTGCTGGATGGCGGCCGCCGGGACGATGGGCAGCCGTGGCTGGTGATGGAATACGTTCCGGGCCTGCCGATCGATGAATACTGTTCGGGCAATGGGCTGAATATACGAGAGCGGTGCCGCCTGTTTCTGAAGGTTTGTGAAGCGGTGTCGTATGCGCACCGAAACCTGGTGGTGCATCGCGATCTCAAACCGGGCAACATTCTGGTTACGGCGGAGGGGACGCCGAAGTTGCTCGATTTCGGTATCGCACGCCTGATGAGCGCCGGCCCGGAGACGATTGCGCTGCCGATGCTGACGCCGGACTATGCGAGTCCGGAGCAGGTGAACGGCAGCGCGGTTACGACGGCTGCGGATGTCTATGCGTTGGGTGCGGTCCTTTACGCGTTGCTGACCGGGACGACTGCGCATCGATTCACTACGCGCGCATTCGATGAAGTGAAGCGGCTGGTCTGCGAGACGGATGTGGAGCGGCCGAGTCTGCGGGCGGCAGTTAAGAGCGGAGAACTCAAAGGCGATCTGGACAATATTGTGCTGACGGCGATGCGCCGTGAGCCGGAACGCAGATACGCGTCGGTGGATGCACTTCACGAAGATGTGGCGCGGTATCTGAGTGCCCGTCCGGTGATGGCACGGGGGCGATCCTTCGGATATCTGGCTTCGCGGTATTTGCGGCGCCATGCTCTGGCTACCGCGGCGATAATTGCAGTGGCTGTCAGTCTGACGGGCACTTCGATTGTGGCTGTCGAGAAAGCGCGTGAGGCGCTGAATGAGCGGGACGCGGCGCGGCGCCAGCAAGAAATGGCGGAACAGCAACGTGTTATCGCAGAACGGGAACACGCCGAGGCGGACCGGCAGCGGGGAGAGGCCGAATTTCAGAAAACCACGGCGGACACTGAGCGCCGCCTGGCAGAACACCGCTTTGAAGAGACACGAGAGATGGCAGGGAAGTTCCTGTTCGATTTTCACGATTCGATCGCTGCGCTCACGGGCGCCACGCCAGCACGAAAACTTGCCGTGGATACGGGGATTCGCTATTACGACTCGCTGATGAGAGAAGCGGCAGGTAATCGGGATTTGCTGGAAGAGATCGCCCGCGGATATGACCGGCTGGGCGATGTGCAGGGGAATATTTACTACTCCAATCTCGGCGATGTTCCGGGAGCGGAAGCAAGCTACCGCAAGGCGCTGGCGATTCGCAGTACGATTGTGGATTCTTCTCCGGCGTTTCTGCGGGATCGTATTCAGGGCAACCTGAAGATGGGCGAGCTGCTGCTGGGGAAAAATAATTACGCCGGAGCCGTTCAATATCTGCGACTGGCGATTGCGTTGGGAAGCGACAGCCGCGCGGTGAAGTCGGCCGAACTGGGTGAGTTGATGGGACGCGCGTGGAGCAGGCTGGGGGATGCCGTGGCTAACACAGGCGCGAAAGGGGAGGCGATAGAACCTTTCACCAGAATGCTGGCTGTACGCAAAGATATCGCGGGCGAAGCCGGTAATAACGCAGGCGCTCAGCGTGACCTGGCGCTGGCCCGAACTAAACTGGCGGAGATCTATTGGGTGACGGGCCGGCCCGTCGAGTCGGTAGAACCTCTGCGGCTGGCATTGGACACGCTCGGGAAACTGGTGGCGGCTGAGCCCGGGAACATGGTGGCGATTCGCAATCTTTGTATCGCGAACAATAATGCGGCACGAGTCCTGCACGCCGTCGCCGGACCGGTGCCTGCTCTGGCGATTGAAGTGGCGAGTGAGATGCGAACTTGCACGGGATTAGCCGACAAGATGGTGGCGGCAGACCCTGATAACAGACGAGCGCTTTTCGATCTGGCCGTAATCGATGTGGAATACGGAGATTGGCTGCATCGCGAGAAAGATAACCAGGGCGCGGCCGATGTCTGGAACCATGGCATGGCGGCCGCGCAACGGCTGGTAAAGCTGAGCAAGGCCGGGATTGCCGGTAACGAACAGATTTTTATCGAACTGCAGCAGCGGATGGCCGTTATCTTGATTGACGCCGAGCGTTATCAGGATGCGCTGGACAGCCTGACGAAAGCAGACGAGTACGCTGCGTCGGTTGAGGAGGGAACTCCCGATTCTCTGATCCGCGCGATACTGCGGGCCGAGATCGCACGAACCCGCGTGGACGTTCACGTTGCCGCGAAACAGTGGCGGACGGCGGCGGGCGAAATCAACGTAATAATTGGCGCGGATGAGGCTATGGCAAAGCGGGATCCGAAAAATCAAATGCCGTCAAATGACGAGACGGACAAATACGCCTTGCTTGCACAATGCTATGTAGCGGATGGGCAGAGGGCGTCCGCGGTACGGGCTATGCAGACGGCTGTTGACCGTTACACTGCCATTACGGTGCAACGGCCACTTGACCCCGGCGAAAATGAAAAGCGCAGAGAATACGCCGCGCGATTAGCTGACTGGAGAAAAGACTGATGCAATTGCCGATGCTGGGGCTGCCGGCCGCCTACGAAGTAATCGGAATCCCCGGCTGCTCCCGGTACATCGTTTAAAGGCATGGGCAAACTGAACGGTAGAATCGCAGTGGTAACGGGAGCCTCGAAGGGGATCGGCGCCTCGGTCGCTGAATATCTGGCCGCCGAGGGGGCAACGGTTGTCGTCAACTATGCGACCAGCAAGGCAGGTGCTGAGGCGGTGGTCGCGCGCATTGAGAGGAACGGCGGGAAAGCACTGGCGGTGCAGGCGGATGTCTCGAAGCCTGATGAAGTAACAGCGTTGTTTCAGACAGTGGGATCCACTTTCGGCAAAGTCGACATCCTGGTCAACAACGCGGGCAAGTTCGAATTCATTCCGCTGGGCACGATTACCGCGGAGCATTTTCATAAGCTCTTCGATCTGAATGTGCTGGGCCTGGTGCTGGCTACACAGGAAGCGGTCAAGCTCATGCCGGAGGGCGGTTCGATCGTTAACATCAGCTCGATTGTGGGACCGATGCCGGTGCAGAGCGGGTCCGTCTACAGTGCGACGAAGGCGGCGGTGGATGCGATTACCGTGGCATTGTCGAAGGAGCTGGGTCCACGGAAGATTCGTATTAATTCGGTGAATCCGGGGATGGTGGAAACCGAAGGGTTGCACGCCGTCGGATTTGCCGAGAGCGATTTCCGTAAGATGACGGAATCGATTACACCGCTCGGCCGCATTGCACAGCCGGAGGATATTGCACGGACGGTGGTGTTTTTTGCCTCCGACGATGCCGGATGGGTCACCGGACAGACGCTGATTGTTGCCGGCGGGCAACGACAGTAAGAAGAAAGCTGCTGACTGCTTCATCGATCCAGAACCGGTAGCCGCGCCGGTTCAGAAAGCCCAGATGGCCGCCGTGCTCCGTGATTGCCAGTTGAATCGCGGGGTTGGAGGTGAGGGCGGGATGGCTGTAACTACTGAACGGAATATAGGTGTCGTCCTTCGATTGGATCAGCAGTGTAGGCACGCGGATCGAACTCAGAAAATTCTGTGAGGACTGGGTGGCGTAATAGTGATCGGCGCCTTCGAAGCCGAATGACGGCGCGGTAATCCGATCGTCGATATCGTAAATGGAGTGCGCGTTTTTGAGTTGCTCGGGCGTGTATCGACCGGTGGCGAGAAGGCGTTTGCGCATACGCCTTACGAAGCGGCGCTCGTACACGCGATTATCGAACTTCGCCAGACGCTTAACGCCGGCCGCGAGGTCGAGCGGTGTTGAAATGCCGCAGACGCCGGCCAGCAAGTCCGTTTCTCCGAGTTCGCCGGCTAATTTCAGAGAGACATTCCCGCCCAGAGAGAATCCGGCGATGAAGCGGGGCAACTCGGGCGCGGCTTTATGGCGAAGTTCCAGAAAGAATCGCAGGTCATGGGTCAGACCCGCGTGGTAGAGCGTCTTAGCTAGTTTTTCGGTGCCGCCGCAGGTACGGATGTTGAAGCGATGGGTGACGAAGCAGGCGTTGAGCAGAGTCCACGCGAGGGTTGACATGTAGCCGGAATCGCTTCCGCCTTCGAGCCCGTGAACCAGGATTGCTTCGCCGAGAGGCGAGCCGACGGGAAGATTGGTTTCGACGAGAACCTGGGTGTCGGGATCGGTCTGGATGAATTCGCGTTGACCGGGGAAACGGGAAAAATCGAAGTTCCTCGGCCAGAAGTTGGCGAGGACTGTCGAGAGGTGAGGATTGCGGAAGAGGGACTTGAAGGGCCGCATGCGGCGCGATTTTCTATTCTCGCACCGTAACGCGGCCCCTCGGGGTTTACATGATTTCTTCGTCTTCGCGAACCGTGACTTTAGCGGGACCGTCTTTGCGATTCAGGTCATCCGCCAGAATTACGGCTTCGGCCAGATCTCGCATGGAACGGCGCAGGCGACGGCTTTCATTGCGCAGGCGGAGATAAGCTTCTTCCTCCGTCAGGCTGTGCTTGTGCTGCAGAATGCCTTTGGCGCGCTCGATGAGCTTGCGCGCTTCGAGCGTCCGTTTCATGTCCAGCGTTTCCGACATGAGGCGAGCGTTCTGAATGGCGATGGCGGCCTGTCCCGCGACTACTTTTACGAAGCCGACTTCGTCATCGCTGAAAGCGCGGGCGTCACGGGTGTAAACGTTGATGCTGCCGATGACCTTGCCCTGCGATGTGAGCGGAGCCGCGAGGAGCGACATCAAACCTGATTTGCGGGCCAGCTCCGGGTAGCGATACTGCTTCTCGTTGTGGATGTTCGGGATGATGATCGGATGCCCCTGGCGGATCACATACTCGATGAGCGAGCCCTCCATGCGGATGGGCATGCGGTGCATGTAGTCGGGCGCCGAACAGCGGGCGGCACTGACGGTCAATTCCTTCTTCTCGTCGTCGACCAGCAGGATGGAACAAACCGCGGAATCGAGAGTCTCAGCCAGCATCTCCGAGATGGCCTGGAGGATCCGTTCCAGATAGCTTTCGGCGGAAATCGCCTGGGCTACGGCAGCCAGCGTTTCCATGCGGCGGACGGCGCCTTGCGATTGTTCCGCGAGCCGGGTGCGGGCAATGATGCCACCCATCTGTTCGCCGATGAAGGTGAGCAGAGCAACTTCATCGCTCGAGTGCGGATGGGGATCGCAATGCTGAACGTTGATGACGCCGATGATCAGGCCGCTATCGACCAGAGGCACCGACAGAAAAGCTTCGTAGCTATCTTCCTGCAACGAACTGAACGCTTTGAATCGGGCGTCCGCTGAAGCATGGCGCGGCAGTGCCACGACCGAGTTATGAGCGGCAACCCATCCGGTAATTCCTTCGCCCATCTTGAGCCGCACGCGACCGATTTCCGCATCATGCGGAAGTTGGGAGGCGCGCAGAACAATTTCGTTGGTGGCATGATCGATGAGATACACAAGACAGGCGTCCGAGTGTGTCACGTTCATGGCCAGCGAAACCATTTCCTGCAAAATAGCTTCAATGTCCTGATCGGAACTTACGAGGTTGCTAATCCGGTGAAGGAGTGCAACCTGAGCGTTCTGCGAACTTGCCATTTCCCCCGTGGTAACCATTTATTCTCCGTAAAACCGTAGTGTATGGATTCCCGAGGGTTAGAATCCAATTCATTTTTTGTATCGCTGCTATCCGACCTTTGTTCTTACGGAAAGTTAGTTTTGTGAACGTTGCAAAACGTCACGCGAGCTCACTGCGAATGGCTGCGGCGATGCGTCCGGCCCAGCGTTCGACAGCGCTCCGATCGGGGCCTTCCACCATGACTCGGGCCAGCGGTTCGGTGCCGGAGTAGCGGACGAGAATGCGTCCGGAACCATCCATTTCACGCTCGCAATCGAGAATCTCCTGCGCGATGCGGGGGATGACTTCGAGGGGGCGGCGTTCTTTCACCCGGACGTTGACGAGGATCTGGGGAAAAACGGTGAGGTCGGCTGCCAGTTCGTCGAGGGTGGCGTGTTCGCGAACGCAGGTAGCGAGGATCTGTAGCGCGGAAAGCATTCCATCGCCGGTAGTTGCAAACTCGCGGAAGATGATGTGACCGGATTGTTCGCCGCCGAGGGCCGCGTCGCGGCGGATCATTTCTTCGAGCACATACTTGTCCCCAACAGGCGTCCGAACCATGTCGATGCCGAGTCTGCCGAGGGCTTTTTCGAGGCCGAGATTGGCCATCACCGTCGACACGACGATGTTGCCGGGGAGGTGGCCGTCGGCTTGCATTCGGCGGGCGGCGATGAGGAGAATGGCGTCGCCGTCGATAATCCGGCCGCCGGGCGCGACCATCATGGCGCGGTCGGCATCGCCATCGAAGGCAACTCCGGCGAGGCCGGCACCGTGTTTCATTTCGATTACGCGGCCACGCAACTTTTCCACGTGGAGAGCGCCGCAATCGAGATTAATATTACGGCCATCCGGCTGACAAGATACTGGTACTACTTTGGCGCCGGCCTTTTCAAACAACTGAATCGCGAGGGCCGAAGCCGCACCGTTGCCGCAATCGACGACCACTGTCTGGCCTTCCAGACGCGAGGGAACGGTGGAGAGAAGGAAATCGAGGTAGGGCTGTCCGGACCAGGAAACAGCCAACGGCGGGGTCGAATCAGGTTGAGTCGACAAAGCGCCCGAATCGAGAACGCGGAAGATCTCGGTTTCGATTTCGAGCTCCTCCGAATCGGGGAGTTTGTAGCCGTTGTGCGCGAAAACCTTGATTCCGTTATCCCGATAGGGATTGTGAGACGCGGAAATCATGATGCCTGCGGCGAAGTCGGCCGTGCGTGCCAGATAAGCCACGCCGGGTGTGGTGATAACACCGGCGAATTCGGAGCGAACGCCCTGTTGTTTCAGGCCGTGAGCGAGATGGGAGGCGATGGCCGGCCCGGACTCCCGGGTATCCATGCCGATAAGCACGGGCTGGCCGGGAAAGCGATGGGAGAGGTCGATTCCCAAGGCGATACCAACCGCCTGGACGGTTCGATTGTCGAGAGGGGCTTCACCCGCGACGCCGCGAATGCCGTCGGTTCCGAAGAGGCGTTTGGACATTTGAAATGGGTTAGTGAGACGGTTGAACGTGAATTCTTACTGTAACTTGGGGATCACCGTCGATCCGGGTGGCAGGGGCGCCGGAGTACACGGCTACTTTTTGCTGAGTATCACTGCGAATCTGGCTCAGGTCGATCGGATCGGCTGTAAGTTTCGTCACTGCGGCAACGCGGCTTTCAGGCCCCGAGATCTCCAGAGCAGGAGGGTCGACGGCTACGCTTTTCAAAACGAAGCCGGTGGGTAGAGTTCCTGTGAGAGGCGGATCTTCTACCGGAACCTGCTTCGAGGTGGACCGTTCGAAACGAAACCGGAGCTGGGCCGGGATAGAGCGCAGGAAAGTGGCGCCTCGGGGGAGTTTCAGATCGCCAGACGTGATGGTAAAGGTTCGATCGCCGGCGGTGCTTACCGAGGAAAAATCAATGATGGCCGCGAGGTGGGCATTACGCAGATCGCTGATTTCCCCGGACGCGCCACGCGCTTCGAGGTTAATCGTCTCGGTGATGGGCGAGCTGATTTCAAGGTTGGCCGGGTAATGGTTGTATTCAACCGGGACGGCGATGATGGTGATCATTTCCGGCTCACTGGCTACGCTTAGCCAGAAGGCTGTGGCGAGGGCGAGGGCGAGCAGTTTCAACCAGAGATTGCGAAACAGAAGTTGAATCACTGGCGCACCCGCCCGGCGATTTCGACCTCAGTGCTTTTACCTGCGCGCGGTGGGGCACCGGGGATGGTTCTGCGGGCGGCGCCGAAGTGTTCGGTGATCCTCTGATCGACGCGGTCAAGGGTAACGCCGCGCTCGATTTCACCAAAGGCCGCGACGGAAATCAGACCGGTTTCCTCGCTCACGATGATGGAGAGGCAGTCGGTTTCTTCCGTGATGCCGATTCCGGCGCGGTGCCGCGTTCCCATCTTGCTGGAGACGGATGAACTGGTACTGAGAGGCAGAAAGCAGGCGGCCGCGGCAATGCGGGCTTTCTGGATAATTACGGCGCCGTCATGGAGCGCAGTACCGGGCAGAAAGATGGAAAGCAACAGATCCCTCGATACGTGCGAATCGAGGCGGACGCCGCTCTCAATGAATGTACGAAGGCCGATATCGCGCTCCAGCACGATCAGCGCGCCGATTTTTTCGCGGGCGAAAGACGACAGAGCCAGCAAAATCTCGTCGACCGATTCCGGCCGCTGATAACCGAAGAGGCGGCGGCGGCCTAAGCGCGCCAGGGTGCGGCGGATTTCACTCTGAAAGAGGATGATGACGGCGATCGCAGAGTATGGCGCGAGAGAAGCCAGCAGCGTTCGCAGGGCTTCGAGGCCGGTACGGGCAGCGATCTGGTAGATGACGATGACGGTAACGATTCCAGCCAGAATGTGGGCCGCGCGTGTGCCGCGGACAATCTGCAGTAGCTGGTAAACGACAAAGGCAACCGCCAGGATGTCGATTACAGAGCGAATCGTCAGAGCCGGGAGCGTCATGCCTGTGCTGCCGCTATTGTATCGGTCCGGTTTCACGGGCGGAACCGAATTATGCGGCATTAGGTATCGCATCATGTAACAGAGATGAAAAGCCAAAGCGGGGAAGCGTTGCAGAGGGAGGAAGAACGCAGTCGATTGCTGCTGGATGATGCGGCACGGCGGGCGTCGGAATACCTGCGGGAAATCTCGCAGAGGCGGGTGTCTCCTTCCGCCGCGTTTATCGAAAATCTGGCTGAATTGAGCGGTCCATTGCCCGAACTGCCTTCCACCCCTGAGGCAGTGCTGGAGTTGCTGGACCGCGTAGGCTCGCCGGCAACTGTTGCGACGGCGGGCGGGCGGTTCTTCGGCTTCGTGATCGGTGGTGCGTTGCCGGCCGCGCTGGTGGCCAACTGGATGGCGGCGGCCTGGGGTCAGAACGCGGCGATGCGGGCGATGTCACCGTCCGGGGCGTCGTTCGAAGATGCAGCATTGCGTTGGGTCCGGGAAGCGTTACAACTTCCCGAGGATTGCGCCGGCGCCATTGTGACGGGAGCGACGATGGCGAACTTCACGGCGCTGGCGGGCGCGCGCCGGGCGCTGCTCGAAAAAGCCGGTTGGGACGTCGAAAACGACGGGCTGTTCGGTGCGCCCGCGCTGAAAGTGGTGGTGGGAGAGGAGGTTCATCCGTCGCTGCTTAAGGCGCTCGGAATGCTGGGACTGGGGCGTAAGAGGGTGTTGCGGGTTCCGGTGGACGGGCAGGGACGGATGCGGATGGATTGCCTGCCGGAACTCGACGCCCGGACAATCGTGTGCTTTCAGGCGGGGAACGTCAACACGGGCGCTTTCGATCCGGCGCCGGAGATTTGCCGGCAGGCGCGCAAGGCTGGAGCGTGGGTCCATGTCGACGGAGCGTTTGGGATTTGGGCGGCAGCGTCGCCTCGATACCAGGCACTGACGCGTGGGTTTGAGGAGGCGGATTCGTGGTCGACGGATGGCCACAAATGGCCCAATGCCGGATACGATTGCGGGCTGGCTTTTGTGCGCGACCATCGAGCGTTGTGGTCCGCGATGGCAATTTCGGCTGCGTACCTGCCAGCCGGGGAAGGTCGTGAACCTTCCCACTTCACGCCTGAGCTATCGAGGCGGGCCCGTGGAGTGGAGTTATGGGCAGCGCTAGCTTCCCTCGGCCGCAGCGGGTTGGCGGAGCTGATTGAACGGACCTGCGCGCATGCTCAACGGTTTGCCGCAGGACTCCGCGGGGCTGGATTCGAGATTCTGAACGAAGTGGTTATCAATCAGGTGCTGGTGGCATTCGGCTCGCCGGAACGGACCTGGGCTGTGATTGAGCGGGTGCAGAAAGAGGGGACGTGCTGGTGCGGCGGCACGGAATGGCAGGGACGAACGGCGATGCGGATCAGCGTTTCTTCCTGGGCAACGACAACGGAAGACGTCGAATTAAGTCTGGCGGCGATTTGTCGTGCAGCGGCGGAATGCCAGACGGCGTAGTTGGCGGTTATTTCGTGATGGATGGCCAGAGCGAAGACTTTGCGGTCTTCGGCAGTTTCACACCCAGGATATCCGCAAAAGTGGGGGCGATCTGAAGCATGTCGATCTCGCCCAGCCGCCGCGATTTGACGCCCGGGCCGGCCATGATGAGCAGCGCCCGATAATTCAAGCGGCCCGGCCACAGGCCGTTGACGCCCAGATGCGAGCCGGGTCCCAGCGCGGGCCCGTGGTCCTCCTCACTGGCAACCGTATTGGGCGCGGTGTCGAAGGCGGCTACCCACTGTTTCCGTTGCGGATCTTTCGCGCGCACTTCAGCCAGCGGAATCTCTTTGCCCAGTCCGTGGGGCTTGCCGTCGGCGGCGAACTTACTGAGACGCTCGGCGACGGCGCGATCGGTGGTCCCTATTAAGCCGTCAGCGACTTCGACGGGTCCACTGACGCCGGCTTGTTTCAGCAGAACTTTGGGGCGGACGATGTTGTTCTCATTTTCAAATCCGTGGCCGGAAACGATTGCGATCACGGTGTCCGGGGGAAGTTTCGCCATGATCTGTCCGATCAGATCGTCATCGTTTTCAAGGACGTCACGGGCGTAGATGCTAAGCGCGAGTGTCTCGTGCTGTTCGGCATCCGCGTCGGCCATATAGGCCAGAAGCAGGTCAGGCTTATCGTTCGCCAGCAGGTAGAGTGCCGCCTGGGCGGTCGATTCGTCATCCCACACCTGCTTGACGAAACCGCTGATCGATTGATCGATACGTTCCGCCAGGCCCTGCGGCATGGCTTTTGACGCCACGTCGTCGAACGGTACGGCGCCGGATTTGTTGGTCTCGGCGTGGCCCGGAAAAACGAAAGCGGCGTCGGCCGCCGATGTCGCAGGCCAGTAGACGAGTGCGGTCTTCAATCCCGCCTGTTCGGCCGCGTGCCAAAGCGTTGGGATTTTGATAGTGCTACCCGAGCCATTCGCGATCACACCATGTTGGGCGGGAATCGCGCCCGTAACCAGAGACGCCGCGGATGACCAGGAGTCTGACGGAGCAACGCCGTTAACGGTGGCTACCAGGCCTTGCTTCGCGAGTTTCCGCAGGTTGGGAATTTTCACATGCAGAGCCGGGTTATCCAGAAAACGCGCATCGAAGCCATCGATGTCGATCACTACGAGCTTATGAGCGGACAGCGGGAGAACGGCGGTGAGCCAAAGAACTGCCAGAAGATTGCGCAAACTATGTTCAGTTTAAACTTCGGAACCTTACGCGCGGGATTGGTATTCGCATGAGTGGGCGGATGCGTACCATACTCATGTATTGGACTCCGACGTAATCACGCGCCCGCGAGTAGTGACTGTTGCCGCCTGTGCTTTGCTGGCCGCCCTCTATCTGGGAAATTTAACTCGCATGGGTATGGTGGGGCCTGACGAGCCGCGGTATGCGGATGTAGGCCGGGCAATGGCTATATCGGGCGACTGGGTGACGCCGCGCTTATGGGGGCAGCCGTGGTTTGAAAAACCGGCGTTGCTTTACTGGATGACTGCATCGGGGTTCAAGCTTGGTTTGAATGCGGACCTCGCGCCCCGTCTGCCGGTGGCGCTGCTCAGTCTGGCTTTCCTTGCATTCTTCTGGTATCGGGTTAAATCCGAGTGGGGAAATGCTACGGCGAATTGCGCTGTGGGAATTCTGGCGACCAGCGCCGGTTGGCTTACCTACAGTCAGGTCGCCGTTACCGATCTGCCGCTGGCGGTTTTTTTCTCCGCAGCCGTGCTTCTTTCTCTTCCGTGGATCGGGCGAGGAGAGACGAGAGGTCTGACGCCGGCGGCAGCGTGCCTGGGATTGGCTGTGCTGGCTAAGGGGCTGGTGCCGCTGGTGCTGTTCCTGCCGATATTGGTTTTGCGATTCCGCCGCGTATTCGATTGGCTGCGGACTGGGCCGATCCTCGCTTTCAGCCTGATCGCACTGCCGTGGTACATCCTCTGCACGATGCGCAACGGCACGGAGTTCCTCAGAGTTTTCTTTATCGAGCACCACTTTCAGCGCTTTACGGCGGCGGGCCTGCAGCATGTTCAGCCGTGGTGGTTTTACTTGCCGATCCTGTTGGTACTGCTATTTCCCTGGTTTCCGTTGCTGACGCTGATTCGCCTGCGGGATGACGATCGGCGTTTTCGAGCGGTGGCCGCTGTCTTACTTTTCGGCTTATTGTTTTTTTCCGTGGCCGTTAATAAGCTCCCCGGCTACCTGCTCCCCCTTCTGCCGAGCGCGAGCATTCTGATGGGTTCCGCTCTGGCAAGGAAGGGAATCCGGTCGCCGATTCTAATGGCTATCCTGACAACTTCGATGGCGTTGTTGGGAATTCTGCCCGTGGCGGGGCGGGTTGCGCCGGAAGCGCTGGCCCACGGGCTGCGCTCGGCTAATTTCCCCTGGGTTTCCACCGCGGAAGGCGTGTTGGTGGCCGGTGCGATTGCCCTCGGGTTGTTTCGACTGCCTGAAATACGTCGGGACATAGGGCTGACGGCCTTTTTTATCAGTGGTTTGGCGTTATTGATGTTTGAGGCGACCGTTTTCCCGCGCTTTGACGCAGTCGCATCCGCGCGGCCAATCTGGACTTCAACGCATCCGGAATGTTCTCCACGTCTATCTCGAGCGACGTTGTACGGACTGTATTATTACGCGGGACGCAGCTTGCCGGAGTGTACTGTTCTTGACCCAGCCGAGTTGCGCGTTGTACGGTAGCAATGGCGCTAAATGATTCTACCTGGCAGCTTTACGTTGACATTGATACTCGCGATAGTCGGGATGCTCCTTTGGGGATCCTGGGCGAATACCTTTAAATTGAGACCCGCCAAATGGCGTTTTGAACTCTATTGTTTCGACTTCGCTATTGGAGCGGTGATCGCCGCAATTCTACTGGCCTTCACGCTCGGCAATCTTGGCTACGACGGATTCTCCGTGATGGACGATCTGCAATTGGCGGGCAAGCGTCAGGAGGTGTTTGCGTTGATTGCGGGAATGCTCTTTGCTCTGGGTAACATGCTGCTGATTGGCGCCATGTCTATCAGCGGAATGGCGGTGGCATTTCCTATCGGTATGGGAGTCGCTGTAGTGGTGGGCGCCGTATTGACATATGTGCCTGTTCCCCACGGCAACATAGTGGTTCTGATGACTGGGGCGGTGATTGCGGCCGGCGCCATTGCGACTGCCGCAGTCGCCTACAGGAATTATTCGGCGGCTCAACTGCTGGAACTGGTTCAACAAGGCAAAACGAAGTCGACCAGGAAGGCTATCGGCAGCAAGGCTATTTTTCTGAGCGCAATCGGCGGCCTGTTTCTCGGTGTTTTTTACCCGATAATCACTTTCGCGCGGACCGGTGAGAACGGCCTCGGACCCTATTCGGCCATCATGATTTCCGCTTTCGGAGTGGTTGCGGGAACAGTTGTGTTCAATCTGTTTTTCATGAATCTGCCCGTTCAGGGGGATCCCGTTGACATTGCTCAGTACCTGCGGGCGAAAGCGCGGACCCACAGTCTGGGGATTGCCGGCGGCATCGCGTGGGCGGTGGGCGCTGTGTTGCTGAGCGTCGCCGGACGGGCGGAAGGCGCCGCGGCGCTCAATCCCGCAATCCTTTCCGCTATGCTGCAGGCCGGCGTAATCGTGGCGACCTTATGGGGCATGTACCGGTGGCATGAGTACCAGGGATCGGACACGAAAGTAAAATTTCTGACTACGCTGACTCTCATCCTGCTGGTAATCGGCGTAACGCTGACCAGTTACTCGCAACTGGATGTGACTCATTGATGAGCCGGATTAAGCCGCGCCGTGCAACGGCAACGCGGCACGGTCTGACAGAATAGTTTCTCGCTTCATTTGGTTATTTCTCCACGTTCGAGAGGACATCTATGACGATGCTACCCGCGCTTCTATTTGCAGCGCCAGATACGGGAGCGCGCCTTGACGCGCTCGAAATTGCGGTAAAGAACGCGCAGTCGGCCGGCGATAACGCCTGGATGCTGGTGAGTGCCGCCCTGGTTCTCATGATGACCGGCCCAGGCCTGGCGCTTTTTTACGGAGGTTTGGTCCGGCGGAAAAATGTTCTGAGCACTATGATGCACAGCTTCATCATGATGGCGGTGATTACAGTGCTTTGGGCTGTGTGCGGCTACAGCCTCGTTTTCAGCGACGGTAACGCATTTATCGGCGGATTGAAATATGTATTTCTGAACGGCGTCGGCACGGCGCCGAACCCGGATTACGCAGCCACCATTCCGCAGTCGACGTTCATGATCTACCAGCTGATGTTTGCGATAATCACGCCGGCGCTGATTTCGGGCGCTTATGCGGAACGAATTAAATTCCGTGCAATGGCCCTGTTTACCGTGTTGTGGGCTCTGGTGGTTTATTTCCCGATGGCGCATATGGTCTGGGGGAAGGGCGGATTACTGAATGCCTACGGGGGCGGCACGATTCCTACATTCGACTTTGCGGGTGGCACGGTGGTTCACATTACTTCCGGGGTATCCGCGCTGGTGTGTGCGCTTTATCTGGGGAAGCGCCATGGCTATCCGTCGGAAGTCATGAAGCCTCACAGTCTGGTTCTGAGCGTCGTGGGCGCATGTTTACTTTGGGTGGGTTGGTTTGGCTTTAACGCGGGCAGTGCGCTGGCGGCGTCTGGGTTGGCAACCAGCGCGTTTGTGGCGACGCATTTTGCGGCTGCGGCCGCGGCATTGAGCTGGATGCTGGCGGAGTGGCTGAAGAGTGGCAAGCCCAGTATGCTCGGCGGAATCTCCGGAGCGGTCGCCGGGCTGGTTGCTATCACCCCGGCGTCAGGTTTTGTGAAGCCGATGCCCGCCCTCCTGATCGGATTTTTGGCCGGCATTTTTTGCTTTTACATGGTGACGGCGGTAAAGCACGTGTTCGGCTATGACGATACGCTGGACGCTTTCGGTGTCCACGGCGCGGGTGGAACGCTCGGAGCGATTCTTACCGGCGTCTTTGCCACCAACGCGATTAACGATGCGCAGATCAACGGCAAGGCGATGCCGCTGGGGTTGGTGGATGGCCACGCGGGGCAGATTCTGAACCAGGGAATCGGCGTACTGATCGCGATTGTGCTCGCGGTCGTGGGAACATTCGTTATCCTCAAAATTTGCGATGTACTCATCGGCGTGCGCGTGGACGCGACGGCGGAAGAAGAAGGTCTCGATTTAACACAGCATGGAGAGGAAGGTTATTTCCTTGAGGCTTAGGAATCACCGGATGGAAAGCGGGAGACGGAGATGAAAAAAATCGAAGCGGTCGTCCAACCGTTCAAAATGGAAGAAGTGAAAGAGGCACTGAAAAATATCGGCATCGATGGGATGACGATCAGTGAGGTGCGCGGGCATGGGCGGCAAAAAGGCCACAAAGAGGTTTATCGCGGCCAGGAATACAACGTCGATCTGCTGCCCAAAGTGAAGTTCGAACTGGTGGTCTCCGATGTCCGGTTCGAGGAAGTGATCGAAACGATCACGAACGCCGCCCGGTCCGGCAAGATTGGGGATGGAAAGATTTTTGTATACGAGGTTGCGGAAGCGATTCGAATTCGTAACGGCGACCGCGGCGATATGGCGGTCTGATCGGCGCTGACGGCGAAAGCCGGTGTCTGGAACTCGGGTGACGGAACACGGAATACGGGAAAATTTTTTTCGTACGCGTGACGCTGCGGCGGCCCTGAAGGCGCGCACGGAACGCGTGGACCGGCTGGTGATATCGCACTGGAGCGCAATGCCCTCGGGGATTGCACTGGCTGCTGTAGGCGGATATGGGCGGGGTGAATTATTCCCCTTTTCCGACATCGATCTGCTGATTATTATTCCGGACGAGAAGACTCCGCTGGCCCTTAAAGAGCCGCTGTCGACATTTCTGCGGGATTTGTGGGACGAGCAATTGCGCATCAGCCAATCGGTGCACACGCCGGCTGAATGCAATCAAATCGATGCGAACAACGCGGAACTGGCCGTGAGCCTGCTTGACCGGCGGTTTCTGGCGGGGGACGAAGCTTTGTTCCGGCAGATTCGCGATCCCAAACCGGAACTCGGCAAGAACATTGCGGCGCTCACTCGTGAGCGGCACACGCAGTTCCAGAACACGATTTATCACCTCGAACCCAATGTCAAAGACGCGCCCGGCGGGTTGCGCGATCTTCAGGTTCTCCGGTGGCTGGCTAAGTTGGGAGCCGGTGATTCTGACGCCGTGGGCGGAGTTCCGGTTCTCTTCGAGGTGCGCTGCTTCCTGCACTATCTGTCGGAGCGTGACGACAACAAGTTCACGTTCGAACGCCAGGACGAGATCGCAAAACTGATCGGATCGGAGTCGCCCGAGGATCTGATGCGGCGCTACTATCGAGCTGTTCGCGGCATCGCTCGACTGGCGGACCGGCGGCTCGAGCGCTTCGAAGCGAAACGAAGTTCGTTATTTTCGCAGTTTCGTGACCGGTCCGGCAGATTTTCGAACGCCGATTTCTCAGTTCTTCACGGACAGGTTTTCCTGCGATCTTCCGGGGCGCTGGAGGCGAGCCCCGATCTGATGATTACCCTGTTCGACTTCGTGGGCCGGCATGGTTTACCGTTGGCGCGCGATACGGAAGAAAGAGTCGAACGCGCGCTTCCGGCTTTTCGGGCGTGGCTGCAGGAGCATCCCGCTATCTGGAGCGCATTGCGTGCGATCGCGCGGCAACCTCATGCCTCAAGAGCGCTGCGTGCGATGCATGACACGGGAGCCCTGACCGTGATCTTTCCTGAACTGGACGAGATCGAAGCTCTGGTGATTCGTGATTTCTATCATCGCTACACGGTCGATGAGCACACGATGGTGACCATCGAGACGGTTTTAGGGCTGCGCGATAAAACGGGCGACGTTTTCGGGGATCTGGCGGCAGAAACCGAAGACCTCGATCTGCTTATCACCGCTCTGCTTTTTCATGATGTGGGTAAAGGCGACCCGGAGGCAGGGCACGTAGCCATTTCCAATCGCATCGCTCAAGCCGCCTTGCAGCGCTGCGGAATGAGCGAACGCGAATGGGCTACGGTTTCGTTCCTGATCCTGAATCATCTGGAACTTTCGGCCGCCATGAATGGACGCGATCTCAAAGACCCGGCGACGGCACGCGACGTGGGCGCCAAAACGGGTACAATCGAGCGCTTGAAGCTTCTGACTCTTCTCACCTATGGCGACATCAGCGCCGTTCACCCCACCGCCATGACGCCCTGGCGGCGGCAGTTGCTGTGGAATCTGTATACAGCCACATATACCGAACTGACTCGCGAATTAGCTGCGCGCGTAGCCGCGCCGATTGCGATAGAACAAAATACAATTCGGGCCAATGCCGAGATGCAGCACTTTCTGGAGGGTCTGCCACCGCGTTATCTGCGAACTCACAGCGAGAACGAGATGGCGGAACATCTCGAGCTGGAAAAGAAAGGAGGCGCGCGCGGGGCTGCCGTCTCGCTGAAACACAAGGAAGAATGGCTGCTGACTGTTGTGGCGGATGACCGGCCTTTTCTGTTCGCTTCGATCGCGGCGGCGATCTCCAGTTTCGGCTTCAATATTCTGAAGGCAGAAGCTTTTTCGAATGCTCACGGCAAGGTAATCGACACCTTCATTTTTTCCGACCCGACCCGCTCCCTCGAATTGAATCCCGATGAGAGCAATCTGGTCAAGCGAACCCTGATGCGTACGCTTTCCGGTGAGATCTTAGTGGATCAATTGCTGGCGCGAAGGCCGAAAGTGAAGCCGGACGCGCGCATGTTGGCGGCCGCGCGTGTCTCGTTCGATAACAGCGCTTCCACGGTGGCAACACTGGTCGAACTGGTGACACAGGATCGGCCGGGGCTGCTCTACGACGTCGCGTCTTTGATTTCTCGCCATCACGGCAACATCGAAGTCGTCCTCGTCGATACGGAAGCGAAGAAGGCAATCGACGTTTTCTATATCACCCGCTCCGGCCAGAAATTGAGTGACGCGGAAGCGACAGCACTGGCTGAAGAACTACGCGAGATTGCCCGCGCCGGTTAGCCTTCTTTTTTTGCCCGAGGTTTTTTGCCCGAGAAAACCACAAAACTGTAGTGCTGAAACCAGCAACTGACTTCGGTAAAACCGATGTCGCGGAGCCAGTCGAGTTGGGGAGACAGCGGCGACATGCGATCGAGCTTCGTGCGTTCGAAAGCAGCCCACATGGCGGCAGGGTCGATTCCCGATTGGCGCACCGCACCCACCCATGTCGCGCAATAGCGAGAATCAATTTCGGGAGTTTCGCCCACCACCTGATCGGCATTGACGAATATCCCGCCGGGCGACAGATGCTGGAAAATCCTGTGGAACAAACTGCGCTTGGCCGTCGCGTCCAGGTGATGAATCGAGAGCGCCGAAACGATCGCATCGAAATTTCCCGCGGGAAACTCCGCCTGGTAATCCATCGGGAGAAACGTACATCGTCCGGCAGCGGGATTGAGGCGGGTCTTCGCCTGATCCAGCATTTCAGTCGAGATGTCAGCCAGCGTAACCGCGGCCGATGGGCAGTGCGCGAGCACGAGTGAAGACAGCAGGCCTGTGCCTGCGCCGAGGTCCAGAACGCGCTGCGCTTCCAGCGGAATCAACTCCACTGCCGTGCCGTAAAACAGGTCAAAGCACGGAATGAGTTGACGGCGAGTCTGGTCGTACTTCGATGCTGCCCGGTCGAAAGCCGATTTCAGGTTCACTTCGACAAAGTAGCACCATGTTTCAGGCGGTACATGCCAGGGCCATTTGCTCCGTTCGCTCGAGGCGGGATTCTGCCTCGGGCAGTTTGAGCCTGGCGGCAATCACGGCTCGGTCTGCGTGCGTTTCGTCCTCAGTGACTTGCATCAGCCACGAAGGAATGTCGCGAGTCCGCAGCAACATTGCCTGCTCAACCATCTGCGACGTAACGATCTGGCCGATTTCTTCGGTCATGGCCAGCAGCGCGTCGCCTGGTTCGAAGGGGAGTTCATTCTGGCGGCTAAACCCGTTGGCGGTCAAGCCGAGCATAGCTGCATTGGGCGCGAGCATTTGCTGCTTGTGGCCGGCTTTTCGCCATACGAGACAGGTCTGATCGCCGGCTTGTGTGAAGGTTAAGCGGCGGTGCACCGAGTCGATGCGAGCGCAGAAAAGAGGGGCGAAGGCATTGTCCGGCGCGATCTCCCAGAAAATCCGGCTGGCTTCGGTGACGATCTTGCACGGCTCGGCGCCCCGTGATGCGAGCAGCCTGACACCTGCGGCCAGACCGGTGAGCGTGATGAAACCGGCTGCCCCCGGTGACGATATGTGACCCATGATTACCACGAGTTGGCCTGTAGATGCCTTGATGAGAAAGAAGAAATCGCCCGCGGTTGTCCGCGACTGCCGCGAGCATTCCGCGAAACAGTCGACTTCGGGAACATCCCGCGCCGATATCGGAGAGTACCGATTGTGGAGCGTATCGAATGAGTTCAGGTCAAAGGAAGAAAATTGTGAAACTCGCATGTACTGATGACGCTGCGGGCCGCCTATGAGAGTGCCATTGGCGACGTAAAGCTTCGTATCTTAACATTGCTCAGTAAAAATTATTTTTCATTTGGCTTCGGGATACATGCTGCTGTAACCGAGCTGCTGTTTCACGTAGTCGCGAGGATAACTGATTTCGACTTTTGTTACATTGCCGCGAGAATCGAATTGGGCGATGAGGTCTGAATTGATCCCCGTCCAGTAGGTAGGCAGGTTTAAAGCTTTGTAGCGCGCGATGACCTGATCGCGGACGGCGGGGTCGAAATGGACTCCATATTTATCCACCAACGCCTTGATGCCGTCATAATCGCCTTCGGCTTTGATGCGCATCAGCTCGGCCAGGAGCATGCCGACACCTTCGCGCATTTTCTTGTAATCCTTAACGTAAACGTAGGTTTTACCGCCGCGGATCTCTGCCGCGATGCCGCCTGTTTTGTCCATAATGTAACGCCCGATCAGCTGGCGATCGCGAGCGTGGTCTTCTTCGATTGTGTCGCCCTTCGGTATACGACGTAATTGCAGCAGCATCTGGCGCGCGGCTTCGTTGTACATCACGCGGCCCACGTCATCGCTCGTTACCAGACCCAACTCCTTCAACTTCGGATCGAAGACGTTCCAGAGCGCCATCAGATCGGCACGGGCTTCTTCCAGAGTGGAAAAATATTCCTTCAGATAGTAAGCCGCCTCATGAGTGAGGGTGGGGCTGAGTTTACCGGAACCGTGTCCGATCACCTCGTGCATGGCGGTCATCAGATCGCCGGCCTGCGTTGCATATTTCTTCTCAAGCTCGATCTCCGCGGGCGAAGCGCCAAACTCATCGATCATGGAAAACCCGGCGGCATCGGAGAGCGTGTGTGAGCTGCCTGTAAAGAGAAAGCTCTTTGAACCATACTTTGCATGGATCTCGTCTTCGTTGGGCAGATTATCGCCAATCGTAGTGACATGGAAGTCGCCTGTCTCAACCGTTGTTTCGACGGCATTGGCGACCGGCGGCTTTACACCCTGCTTCTTGTAACGGGCATCCCACGGAGCGCGATCCTCGAAGTACTGGGCATTGTCGGCGATTTTAGCGATGGCGTCCGAAAGCGCCCGGTCTGTGATCGAAACAAAGCTCTGGGACGTGCCTTTCGATCCGCGCGCATCACGATAAACTTCGATAAATCCGTTGGCAAAATCGACCGGCTCATTGTCCTGTACCCAGTCGGCATCGAACTGGAGCCAGTCTTTGCGCTCACCGGTTTGGTAATAGCGAACAAGATCGGCAATCACCTTCGCCTGCTTCGGTTCTGCATAAGCTCGCGCTTTGTTAAGTGCTTCGTTGGCCTTTTTCAGGTATGGCGCATACAGCCCCGGGGGCACACGGCCATCCGGCGTTCCTGCCCGGTAAACCAACTCTTTCGGTTGGCCGTTCTCTTTGACGACCCGCGAATTGAGCGCATAGCGTTCGGTAAACGATTTGAGATCGGCGAGTGTCACATCCTGGTAAAAACTATTGGCGCTCGATTGGACAATGTCTTTACCGCCGGAAGGACTCTTAGCCGTAATCTGCGGCTCAAAATTGGGATCGAATAAAGAAGGACGCAGCGCTTCGACTTCGGGTATCAGATCCTGCCGCCCGGCCTGTTGCAGCGCCTTCTTGAGTTCGTCGGGCGTGAACAGGGGAAGAATCTTCTGGGATGTCTGCTCGTTGTGGTTTCCCTTGTTGCCCCAGAAGAGTTTGGTGAACGCGAGGACTTTGGCGTAGATCGCCGGATCCACCTTGTCTTTACTGGTGACTACCGCTTCGAGGATTTTCTTTTGTGGCAAACCAAAGCGAGAGCTCTGGTCGTAGATGATCGGGTCGATTGCAATGGATGCCTGAGACAACCAGTAAGCCAGGGCCTGCTGTCGCGGGGTCAGCTTCGCAAAACTGGGTGCTTCGATCTGAATGAACGCCGTCGTATCGACGCGGTCGACCAGAGGTGTGGCTGCCGTGAGGTCAAGCCCGAAAACCAGGGCAATTGCAGAAGAGAGAACAGCGGATTTGCGCACGAGACCGATTGTGACACGGCGGGTTGTGACATGGCTGGCGGCGAGTGCTCAAAAATGGAGTTTGAAATCCGTGTTTAATGCTGAAAGAGAGGACTGGAAATGGGCGTTCCGGATCGGAGTAACGTCAGGGAATTGTTATAAAAGTCGAGCAGGGCGGCTTCGCTGAAGTTGATAGCCCTGGCGTATTGACGAATGTAGTTGGTGTTATAGATGCCGCCGGGCAGACGCTTAAAGTCACCGGATTCAATAGCTTCCAGATGTCTTAGGCTGAGCTTCGTGGAATCTGCGATGGCTTCAAGACTGATCCCCCGCTCCAGCCGCCAACTTTTCACGCCGAGTATGCTTTTGTCTTTCATCAGGGATTTTGCCTGACCGAATAAGGTTAAAACGCGTTAACGGAACAGTCTACCATTAAAATGGTTTTTGTTACAATCCATCCTGAAATGTTTTTTTTAGGGCCTGAAGCCAGAGACGCAGGGCAGGGTCTCCGTTGAATCCGTCCGGCAACCCGCTGGAGATCACTGTCTGCGGAATTCGCTTCTGCAACCCCGTGCTCGCCGCTTCGGGAACATTCGGCTACGGGATCGAGTTCGAAAAGCTGGTCGACCTGAACGCCATCGGCGGCATCGTGGTGAAGGGTCTGTCGCGCGAACCCATCCATGGCAATCCAGCGCCGCGTCTGTGGGAAACCAGGGCGGGGATGATGAATTCGGTCGGTCTGCAGAATATCGGCGTGAGAGCGTTCGTAGCGGAAAAACTTCCGGCGCTGCGGCGGTACCGGACACCGATCATAGCCAACGTATTTGGATACGCGCCGGACGATTACGTTGAAGTAGTCCGGGTTCTGAATGACGCCGAAGGTCTGGCGGCGTATGAACTCAACGTCTCCTGTCCCAACACAAAGCACGGAGGACTCGCATTCGGTGTTGACGAGATCGCCCTGGCTGATCTGGTGGCATCCGTCAGGAGAATTGCGGCACGTCCTGTCATCGTGAAGCTGTCGCCGAATGTGACCGCGATCGAGCCCTTTGCGCGCGTGTCTGAGCAAAGTGGGGCTGACGCGCTTTCTTTGGTCAACACATTTGTGGCATTTGCCATTGATGCGCGAACCCGCACAGCGCGGATCGGTGCTGGATACGGAGGCCTCTCGGGGGCTGCTATCAAACCGATCGCGCTGCGCATGGTTCATCAGGCCGCGGCTGCCGTGAAGATTCCTGTGATTGGGATCGGCGGCATCGCGACGGGTGAGGATGTGGCTGAATTTCTGATTGCGGGCGCGAGTCTCACGGAAGTGGGTACCGCGACGTTCTGGGACCCCGCTGCCCCGGTCAGAATTGCGCGCGAACTGGAGCACCTGCTGCCTGAACTCGGGGTGAAGCGGGCAATTGAGTTGACGGGATCCGTGAAGAAAACGCCGCTTGCTTAGAGCTTAGGGATTAGAGCTTAGAGAGCTTTAACGACAACTTCCGCCTTGGTGGTTCCCCAGGAAACGTCCAGCACCCCGTCGGTCCCATTGGTGGGCTTCAGTGAAATATTGAATTTCTCCAGCGGGCTGGGCAGTTTCGTCAACTGCATAGGTATGCGCCCGAGATCCTGATTCTTGTTGTACTCAAGGCCCCACTGATGCGTCTGCTTGTTAACGATCAACTGCCAATCGCTTTTCGAAGCTTGCAGATAGAGCGTATGGACGCCTTTGGGTACTTTCAGATTGCCGATCATGATGTCGCCGGTCGCGGTGATGGTGGCGGCGGAATCAGCGCCCATCCGGTACCAGGAGTTGTAGGGGATTAATCCGCCCTCCACTTTGCGTCCACGGGCGGAAGGAGCGTTGTATTCGATGGTGACTGTGGTGCCTCCCAGCTTGACGCTGGTGTCGCCAGTCGGGCTTAAATCGTTATGCGTGACATCGCGGTTGCCGGTGGCGGCAAGTGCGGTGGCTGCAATCGTAATCGTAAGAAGAACAAACGGGGTGAGCTTCACAGTCTTCCTCTGACGGGCAGGTTAACATGCGCTACCAATAGAAGCATGCTTCCACGTATCAACTTCTATGAGGCGGCTCCGGAGGGCATTGAAGCCCTCGCCGGTCTCGGGCGCTATACCGGTAACGCGGGCATTGAAAAGCCGCTGCTGCTCCTGATCAAGATTCGTTCGTCCCAGATCAACGGCTGTGCGTATTGCATTGACATGCACACCAAAGACGCTCGCGCCGCGGGCGAAACGGAACAGCGCATTTATTTGCTCAACGCCTGGAGGGAGACACCTTTCTTTTCGGAACGGGAACGGGCGGCGCTCGAATGGACCGAAGCGCTGACTCTGATTGCAGTCGATCACGCGCCGGACGAATTGTTCCTGCGGGTGCGGCAATATTTCAGTGAACCTGAATTGGTAAACCTCAGCCTCGCGATCGGGACGATAAACGCCTGGAACCGTTTGGCGATCGCTTTCCGATCGCTGCCGGGAAGTTATCAGCCGGCGTCCTGAAATCCGCCACTGAATCTGCGAAGGGCAAAACTCCTCTAATATCGTGTTGTGAGAAGACTTTTACTGATTGTCCTGCTGGCGGCTAGCGGATGGGGCGCAACTCCTCAGGGTCTCTGGGACGGACAGGTCGTCGTGAATGACGTGACGGTTCCTTTCCGGATGGAGTTTTCCGGCAGTGACTCCGCATTCGCCGGCTCCTTTTTCAATGGAGATGAGCGCATCACGTCGACCAGCGGGCAAATCCGCGATGGGGTGGCTACGCTCGATTTTCCTTACTACGGCAAGAAATTGCAGGCCACTGTCGGGGTTGACGAACTCGATGGAAAGTTCGGCCTGCCGGGCAAGGAATATCCATTCCATGCGGTCCCGCATCGAGGATTGCCTCCCGTGAAAGGCCGCATTCCCGCGATCGCGGGTTCGTGGGAGATTCCGGTGAATAAGCCTCACGAGAAAACCTGGCGTATGGTAATTCGTCAGACGGGCAGGGAAGTTTCAGGGGCGATCCTCCGGCTGGATGGCGATACGGGCGCTTTGACCGGTGAGTATCGCGATGGCTCATTTCTGCTCAGCCACTTTGCAGGAGCCGCTCCGGCGGTCGTCAAAGTTACTCCGGGCACGAACGGTACACTGGCTCTGGTTCTGGATGGGAAAACCGAACTAACTGCGTTCCGTCCTGCTACGGCGAGGGCGCGTGGGCTGACTCCTCCGGATGACCCGGAGACGGCTACTACGCTGAAGAATCCCAAAGAACCGCTGCAGTTCCACTTCCCCGACCTGAGTGGCCGCGTGGTGTCGAACACGGATCCCCAATTCAAAGGCAAAGTGATTCTGGTTGAGATCAGCGGTAGCTGGTGCCCCAACTGTCACGATGAGGCTCCTCTGCTCGAGGAGTTGTATCGCCGATATCATGCGCAGGGGCTTGAGGTCGTGGAACTTTCGTTCGAACTGGAAGACCAACTGAAGACGCTCGACAGCGTGCGTGCTTTTGTCCGGAGGTATGGCATCGGTTACAACGTGCTGGTCCCCGGAAATACCTCGGAGGTAGAGGCGAAGTTGCCGCAGGTGCAGAACTTCGGAGCGTTTCCCACCACCTTTTTCATCGGTCGGGATGGGTTGGTTCATTCGATCCACACCGGTTTCGCGGCCAAAGCCACGGGTGACTTGCATGACGAACTGGTGGGGCAGTTCACTTCGACGATCCGGCGTTTGCTGGCGGATAAACCGTAGTGGGAATGCGCTGTTAGAATGAACTTCGCATGAACGCTCAAACCTCACAGTTGTCTCTTCTTCCGCAGGGATTTCCCGCGGCCGTACGGCCGTTGCGGGCTGCTCCCATCCATACCGACTCGTCTGGGATTATTGCCGGGGAAGTCGAGATCGATGCGGGTGACGTCCGGATCCCCGGTTATCGAGCTAAACCTGCCAGTGGCACATCGTTCCCGGTGGTGCTGGTGGTTCAGGAGATTTTTGGCATCCACGAGCATATTCAGGATCTGTGCCGCCGGTTCGCGAAGAGTGGCTATCTGGCGGTTGCGCCGTCGCTCTATCACAGGCAGGGAGACCCTTCCGGGATGACCGATTTCCAGGAAATTTTCGGAAAGATTGTGTCGAAGGTGCCGGATGCACAGGTGATGTCCGACCTTGACCGAAGCGTCACGTGGGCGTCGGGCGATGGAGGCGATACGAATCGCCTGGCGATCACCGGCTTCTGCTGGGGCGGCCGAATTGTGTGGCTTTACGCAGCCCACAGCGATGCGCTTAAGGCGGGCGCTGCCTGGTATGGCAAACTGGCAACGCCGCCCAGTCCCCTGCAACCTTCGAGCCCCATTACAGCGGCCAAAGATCTGAAAGCGCCAGTGCTGGGGCTCTATGGCGGTAAAGATCAGGGCATTCCTCTGGACACGGTGGAGATGATGCGCGACGCTATCCGGGCCGCCGATAAACCCAGCGAGATTCACGTCTATCCGGATGCCGAACACGGATTTAATGCGGATTATCGCCCCAGCTACAACGAGGCCGATGCGAGAGATGGTTGGAAGAGAATGCTGGAATTCTTCGGCAAGCACGGAGCTGTTTAAAACAGGAGTCTGGAACCAATGAGAAAAGCTGCGATCATCGCATTTCTGGCGGTATTGACGATGGGTTGCTCGGCCTCGGCCGACGAAAAGGCGCCGGATAATTTCAAAGTTAATTTCGATACTTCGCGCGGCATGGTGGTCGTGGAAGTCAACCGCGCTGACGCTCCCATCGGCGCGGACCGTCTCTATACTTTAGTGAAAGCCAAATACTTCGACGGCGCGCGGTTCTTCCGCGTGGTTCCGGGATTTGTAGTTCAGTTCGGTCTTGCGGCAGATCCGGCGGTTATCAAGAAGTGGGACATTCCAATCAAGGATGAGACCCCGAAGACTACTAACGCTCGCGGAACCCTGACGTTTGCCGCTTCCTCAATGCCAAATTCCCGTACTACGCAGATGTTCATCAACCTGGCTGACAACGGCAGACTTGATGGAATCGGTTTCGCGCCTTTCGGCAAAGTCATCAGTGGAATGGAATTTGTGGATCAGCTGTATTCAGGGGATGGAGAGAGGCCCGACCAGGGAGAGATTCAGGCACAAGGCAACGCCTATCTTCAGAAGGCATTTCCTAATCTGGACTACATCAAGACTGCAAGCATCGCGCCGTAAAGGTTGTGATGCCGGGGCAGGGTAGGGGTCACCGCCTTTAATGAGCCAGCGCAAAGAGTGGCGCAAGCGTTACGGGCTGGCGCTTGGGCTGGCGGTGGCCGCGCTGCTCACGCGTCTCATCCTGGCTCCCGTGCTCGGACCTCAGGGGCCTTATTTTACATTTTTTCTCGCCACTGCAGTGAGCGCGGCCCTGGGCGGGTTCTGGCCAGGCGTAGTGGCCGCGGTCGCCAGTGTCCCTCTTTCGGCTTATCTGATTGCAGGCAATGGCCCGTTGCGGTTCGGTGACCCCACGGATCCCGCAGGTTTGGCGCGCTTCGTGTTCTCCGCGCTGGTTGTCTCCTGGCTGTGTGGAACACTCTTCACCTCGCGTGAGCGGGCCCGTTCCGCGGAAGCACGTCTCCGTGAGAGCGAACGCATTTATCGCGCGATCGAAGAATCGATCCGGTTCGGCATCTGGATCTGCGATGCCGAGGGCCGGAATACTTATGCCAGCCAATCATTCCTCGATCTGATCGGATTGACGCAGGAACAATACTCGAATTCCGGTTGGCGCAAGGTGCTGCATCCGGATGACGGGGAGCGCACCCTGGCTGACTGGAACTCCTGCGTGGCTTCCGGCGGCACCTGGGACGTCGAGCAGCTCTTTCTCGGGAAGGACGGCCAATATCATCCTGTGCTGGCGCGAGGCGCACCCGTGCGGGACGATCGGGGACGGACGATTTGCTGGGCAGGAATCAATCTCGATATTTCGCGCCTGAAGGAAGCTGAGGCCGAACTCGAACAGCAGGCTGTTGAGCTCAGACAATCGAACCGAGAGCTCGAACAGTTCGCTTTTGCGGCGTCCCACGACATGCGTGAGCCGCTGCGAGTAGTGAATATATATTCCGAGCTTCTCGTCAAGGCCGTTGGCCAGCCTGATCGAGCAGCCGATATGCAGATGTTTGCCACCTATATTCATCAAAGCGTGGATAAGCTGGAGCGGCTGATTCGTGGATTGCTTTCCATGTCGCGTCTCATTCACGTCGAAGTGGAACGGGTACCTGTTTCGGCGGGCGTGGCTCTCAATCAGGCGATTGCCGGTCTGTCGAGTTTCATCGGCGAATCTGGTATCCGTGTGATCCGTGAGGTTCTTCCTGACGTTTTGGCGGATGAAGGCCAACTCACCCAGGTATTCCAGAACCTTCTCTCCAATGCCATCAAATACCGGCGTCGGGAGGGGGAGACGTTTGTCAGGATCACCGCGCAAACCTCCGACGGGAAAGCGATTTTTCTGGTGGAAGACAACGGTCTGGGATTCGACCCGATACACGCGCAGAGTATCTTCGGGCTTTTTAAACGCCTGCATGGACGGAATTACGAAGGCACGGGTCTCGGTCTGGCTATTTGCCAGCGAATCATAGACCATCATCGGGGCCGCATCTGGGCCGAATCTCAGCCCGGTGAAGGCTCGAAATTTTTCTTTACTCTGCCGCTCGCGGAACAAACGTTGAGCGCAGCGCTGACGGAGAGCCAGGAACAATCCACGCAAGACGTCAATTGAACGGCTTCATCCGGCCTATTTCCCGCCAGGCTCGGTTTTCGCGCCGACCGCTGTTTTCACCCCACCGAGGGGATATCCTTTGTCCCCTGGCGCGAGACCGTCGATCCGGATTACCTTCACTCTGCCGTTAACCAGGCTGACTCGCGCGAAGCTGATTGCGCCGGGAATGAGACCTACGAGATTAACGACTGCCTGCGCGGAGCCGGCATCGCGTGGCACCTCCGCACCTTTGCCCGTGAAATTGGCTTGCAGTACGTATTTTTCATACTCGGCTTCGGTCATCCCAAACAGGAACTGGATTGCCGCGGCATGTTCCTGCGTGTCCGGACTGGTGGAGAGAGTCTGAATCGGCTGGCCGTTCGGCCACCGAGTTTTTCCGCCAAAGAAAATCTCCTTGAGCTGTTTGGTGGAGAGCGAGTCGACTGCGGCGGTTTTGTTTACGATGATCACAATCGGATCCGGCGGAGCGGCCGCTGTCGCTGCCAGGGTTGTAATCAGGATTGCCATCATCCGGGTCGCAAAGGCAAACGGCGCGGCCATATGTCGCATCAGAAGGTGAAAGCTAATTGACTGTCCAGGCCGTTCGACGAGCCCGAACGTTGATCCAGCCGGTTGTACTGAAGTTTGAATGCCACATAAGCCGCAAGATCGATTCGCAATCCCACGGAAGGCCCCTGATACCGGTCAGTGTATATATTCACGGGGTCGTGAGCGGGAGAGTTCACGTATTGATAGCGGAAATAGGGCCGGTAAATCCCGAACTTCTTCGAGACTTGTGTGTACATAAGCGGAGTGCGGAAACGGTTGTTTTCACCCTCGACTCGATTGGTCAGGAGAACCGCTTCGTTGAGAAACTCCAGGCTCGGAGTAATGAAAACCGCATAGGCACTTTCGATCGTCTGATTCACAGAAGGAATGGCGGCTGGATCCAGCCGATCGTGATAATAAGATCCGCCGGCTTGCAGTCCTCGCGCCCATTGAGGCTTGATATAAAAAGCGAAATTATAGCTCTTGCTGCTTCTGTCGGATAGAAAGTTCTGCACCGGTTCGTTGGTATTCGATGAACTCCGTCCGTTGCCGCCTTCAGCCGTCCAGTGCAGTCCCCATGCGCCTGTTCCCGGAACCAGTCCGTTGGCGGTAACTCCGACATTATGCACAGGAAGCAAGCCCCCACTGTCTTCGAAGTAATACATGAAGGGCCGGCCTGTGGCAGTCTGGAACCAATCGCCGTGGTGGTAAGCGGTGTTGTAGTAGCCGATGGCGCTATGATAACGACCCGCGCTGATCTCGAAGTACTCGTTCTGACGATAATTCAATTGGTAACGTTCGATGTCTACGGAGAAAGTGTTGGTCTGATCCGGGCCCAAAACGACCTCGCTCACGAAATCGAAATGATTCGATAGCTTCGAGGTGATGAACAGATCAAACTCACCTGCCTGAAACGTGTTGTGTACTACCGGAGCCACCGGAAACACCAGGGGATTCGCGTTGGGGCCCACCCCGTAATTGAAATCGAAGAAGCCCCGGATCTTCAGAGCTGGCCCTCCGGGAATTTCCATCATTAGGGCGTGCGGATCGTTGTCAGTATCGATAGCCGCAAGGGTCGGGCTCGGACTGGGAATGGGACTGGTCTTGGGACTGGTATTGGGCAAGACGGCTGCGATCGTGGGTGCCGCTGGTAAGAGCTGGCCACCGGTAGCTCTCGCCTGCTGCAGTTCCCTGATCTGAGCTTCGGCGATGGTAAGGCGCTCGATCAATTGCTGAATCCGCGCCTGGGCGTCCGCCGCCGGGACAGGCTGCTGCGCCATGCCCGTGCGGGTGAGCGTGATTGCCAATAAACACAGCGGAATGCGGCTCGGTACCCTCATCACGAATGAAGGGACACCTCGGTCCGCTTCGCTGTTCTCCCGAGCATTTAGTCGGATAAGACAGGGAAATTCTCCTGAAAATTTCTGCCGGGAGTCAGTGGGAGATCAGTGTGTTTCGAATCGGCGCTACTTCAGATCAGCCGACGGAGTAATGCGCTCCGCATTCATGTAGGGGCGCAGGGCTTCGGGAATGACGATACTGCCGTCGCGCTGTTGATAGTTTTCCGCGATCGCCACCCATGTTCGTCCCACTGCCAGTCCGCTGCCATTCAAAGTATGAACGAACTCAGACTTCTTGCCGCTGCGGAATTTAATACTCGCGCGTCGCGCCTGGAAAGCTTCGTAGTTGGAACACGACGAGATTTCTTTGAAGCTGTTCTGCCCGGGAAGCCAGACTTCAATGTCGTAAGTTTTAGCCGAGCCGAAGCCCAGATCGCCCGTACAAAGAACGACCGTACGAAAGGGCAGTTTCAGCCGTCGCAGGATGTCTTCCGCATCCGCGGTGAGCCGTTCGTGCTGGTCGTAGCTGTCTTCCGGCCTGGTGAATTTGACCAGCTCGACTTTTTGGAACTGATGCTGGCGGATGATCCCGCGCACGTCACGACCGTAAGAGCCTGCCTCGCTGCGGAAGCAGGGGGTATAAGCGCAGAAGCTGATGGGCAGTTTCTCCGGATCGAGCGTTTCATCGCGGTAAAGATTTGTTACCGGCACCTCAGCCGTGGGAATCAGCCAGTAATCCGTCTTCTCCAGCTTGAATAAATCCTCGGAAAATTTCGGCAACTGCCCCGTTCCGAAGAGACTCGCCGAGTTAACCACGAAGGGCGGCAACACCTCGGTATACCCATGCTCGTTGGTGTGCGTGTCGAGCATGAAGTTGATCAGGGCGCGTTCCAGTTTGGCTCCCAGGCCAAAATAGACGGCGAACCGGGCTCCGGTGATCTTAGCGGCACGATCGAAATCGAGAATACCCAGATCCGGCCCCAGATCCCAATGAGCTTTGGGGGCAAAATCCAGCGTCGGAGGTTGGCCGAACGAGCGAATCACCACGTTGTCGTCCGCGCTCTCCCCTACGGGTACCGATTCGTGGGGAACATTGGGAACGCCGGCGAGCATCTCCCGATACTGCACGTCGAGTTCTTCCACGCTGGCGGCGAGGGCTGTGATGCGGTCGGAAGCGGCTCGCGAGCGCTGCTGCAGTTCCGCTGTATCCGCGCCTTCTTTGCGGAGGCGAGCAATCTCCCGCGACTGAAGGTTCTGGTCTGCCTGTAATTGCTCCCGCTCCGTAATTGCAGCGCGGCGGCGGCGGTCGAGTTCGCGGTATTCGTCTACCGGCAGCGCCAGTCCGCGCGTAGCCAGGCGGTTGGCGATCGCGTCCAGATGGGCGCGAAACACCCCTAAATCATGCATATAGACGTATGCTAACAGGCGTCCGGGGAAGGGCGATGGCGCGCAGGACTTTTAAGATCCGGGATTCATATTCCGCACGGGCCTAAGGCGGCGCGGTTACTCCTCTTCGGTCTCAACCGTGACCGGCTCAAGATCCTCGGCTTCGAAGATTTGCCGGCAGTCGAGGCACTCGACGTAATCGACGCCATCGCGGCGGGCTATGATCGTTGTTCTTTTGTGCTCACAGGCGGTCTGCATAGGGACGCTGGAGATACGATTATTTTAATGATCCTGCACGCCGTGTCAAGGGGTGAGGACCACTACTTCTGAAGCCTCCATTGGAAAAATTATAATCCGCCGCAAGCGATTTTTTATAACCAATTTGCCGGACGGGAGTTTTTGTCCACGAGAGAAGGAACGATAGAATCCCTTCAGATGTCATTTCCGATCCAAAGACCTCGCCGCCTGCGCTCCACGGAATCGATGCGGCGGCTCGTGCGGGAAACGCGTTTCGACCCCGCCCAATTGGTTCTCCCCCTCTTTGTCTGCCCTGGAGAAGGAGTTCGCCGACCCATCAGCTCGATGCCGCCCCACTGTCAGCTCTCGATCGACTCCGCGGTCGAAGAGTGCCGCGAGGTGGCGTCACTCGGACTAGGCGGCGTGATCCTGTTCGGGCTTCCCGAGTCGAAGGACGAAGAGGCCAGCGGCGCCTATGCGGAAGAGGGAATCGTTCAGGAGGCCATCCGCGCCATCCGCCGCGAGTTCCGTGATCTGCTGATCATCACGGATGTCTGCAACTGTGAATACACCAGCCACGGGCACTGCGGCAAAGTGGTGGGCGAAACCATCGATAACGACGCCACGCTTGACTGGCTGGCCAAAACATCTGTGTCGCACGCGCGGGCGGGAGCCGATATCGTGGCTCCTTCCGACATGATGGACGGCCGGGTTGCGGCGATCCGGCAGGCCCTCGACGCCGACGGTTTTTCCGGCACACCCATACTTTCGTATGCGGCTAAGTTCGCATCCGTCTTCTACGGACCATTCCGCGAAGCGGCAGAATCGACACCGCAGTTTGGAGACCGGCGCAGTTATCAAATGGACCCGGCCAATGGCAGGGAAGCGATGCGGGAGATCGAGCTGGATCTGGGCGAAGGCGCGGACATGATCATGATCAAACCTGCCATGCCGTATCTCGATCTGATCCGCATGGCCCGCGACCGCTACGATGTCCCGCTGGGAGCTTACCAGGTGAGCGGCGAGTACTCCATGATTATGGCTGCCGCCCGCAATGGCTGGCTGGACGAAGAACGCGCCATGATGGAAAGCCTGACCTCGATTCGCCGGGCGGGGGCCGATTTCATCCTGACCTATTTCGCCAAACCGGCGGCGCGCCTGCTGGGATGAGCGCTGCCGATACAATGGTTTTTCCCATGCAATTCCTTGAAGACAGCCTCGTTGAACTGATCACGCAGACATCCACCAACCTTCCGCCGGATGTACGCGCCGCCATGGCCGCCACGGGTGCTTCCGAGACACCGGACACTCAGGCGTCACAGGCGCTGACCATCATTTTGTCCAACATCGATATGGCGTGCGAAGATGTGGGGCCGATTTGCCAGGACACGGGCATGCCCACGTTTTTCGTCCATACTCCGGTGGGTGTGAACCAGATCGCGATCAAAAAAGCCATCCGCTCGGCCGTTGCCGAAGCCACGAAGCGCGGTAAGTTGCGGCCCAATTCCGTCGACTCATTGACCGGGAAAAACAGCGGCGACAACCTCGGGCCTGGCACGCCCGTTATTCATTTCGAACAGTGGGAATCGGATGAAATTGAAGTAAAGCTGATTTTGAAGGGCGGAGGATGCGAGAACAAGAACATCCAGTACTCGCTTCCCACGACTCTCGACCGGCTTGGCCGCGCCGACCGTTCTCCTGAAGGCGTTCGTAAGTGTTTGCTGCATGCTGTCTGGCAGGCGCAGGGGCAGGGATGTGCCCCGGGTGCCCTCGGTGTCTGCATTGGCAGCGACCGCGCCCATGGTTACGATGTGGCCAAGGAACAACTATTCCGGACGCTGGACGACGTCAATCCGGACCCCGTGCTGGCCGAACTGGAAGCACGCGTATTGAAGGAAGCCAACGAACTCGGCGTAGGCGCGATGGGCTTTGGCGGCAAGGTATCGCTCATCGGCTGCAAAATCGCCGCGGCCAATCGCCTGCCTGCCAGCTTTTTCGTGTCAGTGGCGTATGACTGCTGGGCATTCCGCCGTTTGGGCGTGCGACTCGACGCGCAAAACGGAGCCATCACCAGTTGGCTCTACCGCGATCCGGATCGCCCGGTCGAACGCATGACGCAGAGCGAAGGATTTCCCCTCACCGGTCGGGAGGTCATTCTCGAAGCGCCCATTACCGAAGCCAAAGTTCGTGGACTGAAAGTGGGCGATGTGGTTCTGGTTCGCGGCGAAATGTATACGGGCCGAGATGCGGTTCACGCGTATCTCATGAAGAATCCGCCCCCGGTGGACCTCAACGGCGCCGTGCTTTATCACTGTGGTCCCGTGATGATGAAAGACGGGGACAAGTGGACTGTCAAAGCTGCCGGCCCAACCACCAGCATTCGCGAGGAGCCTTACCAGGCAGACGTAATCAAACGCTACGGCGTTCGGGTGGTGATCGGCAAAGGTGGCATGGGTCCGAAGACCTCGGCGGCGCTGAAGGAATTCGGCGCTGTCTACTTGAACGCAATTGGCGGCGCTGCTCAATACTACGCGCGTACCGTCCGTGAAGTTATCGATGTGAATCTGATCGATTTCGGCATCCCGGAAGCCATGTGGCATCTTCGCGTGGAGGGTTTCCCTGCCATCGTTACCATGGATTCCCATGGCAATAGTCTGCATGCCGATGTGGAGAAGTCGAGCGCGGAAGAGCTCGAGCGTCTGCAGCCGGCTTAATATTGGCGGCAGTTGCTATACTGAAACACGCTTGGTTTTCTTGTACCCGGCGACCATTTCACTTACCAAAAGGCCAGGTAGCTCAGCTGGTAGAGCGCAGCCCTGAAAAGGCTGGCGTCGGCGGTTCGATTCCGTCCCTGGCCACCACACTTAAAGTACTTAGCAACCGCTCAATCGGGAAGGACAACGGTGTCTCCTTCGCGCTCGCCAAAAGGCATTTTGTCCATCAGCAAGTGGTCGTCGCCAGTGATGAGACGCGCTCCGCGATTGAAGCTGGTGTACAGATAGAACCGGCGGATAAGGCCAGCAGACGGTTCGAAGGTTCAGCAATTTAGATCAGGTGGATGAAGAGCCCACCCCAGCCATGCGCTGAAGCCTCTGAGTCGCAGCCACCTGGCTTCAGCCACAGCTTTGCCGTGCCCAATGACCGCCGCTTATCTGGAAGCTATGAAAAGCTGAAAGCAGCCAATTGCGACGGAGAACGTGTCGCCGGCCTGCCCCCTGCTGGAACGCATCTACACCGGCGCCGACCCCCCCAGCAGGTCAAATGGCAGGAACGATTCGATATGAAATTTGATCCCGACGAGGCGCGCAGAGCGCTGAATGCATTTGCCAGGGACTTCGGCTATTCCGATGAGGAGCGGAGCCAGTTTTCAAAACCGTCCCAGTCGAAGGAAATTGCCGATATAATCCGCGCCCACAAAACTGTGGCGAAGCAACAAATCCGTACGGTCAAACTTCCCACAATCCTCTTCAACGGCCGGCGCTATGATCGTGTTGTCGCGCGTGCCCAGTTGAAGTGATTTTGCCAACTATGGTTGCGTTGCGATCAACCCCTGTCTTCTGTGCTGTTGAGGGGCTTTTGCTATGGAATATGTAGGTTGCACCAAATGAGATTCCCGTATGTCCATTACGAGAGAGCCTTCTTTTGGGGCGTGTATCGGATGTCCACCAAGCCGTCACCCCCAGAATCCATAGCGGATTCACCAATAATGCCATGGCTGTACTTATTAACAGGACGATTCCGGCAATCAACCAGACGGACCGTTCTATGTACCATCGGTTGGTAGGAACTATATAAACACCTGTGCGCAGTGTCATTGCTGGAAACTCCTTTTAGTAAGGTATCAAAGTTTTAAAACATCTGAAGGTCTAACGCCTGGTTATCCGATAACTGAAACATACAGGGGCATCACGCACCTTCGGGATTGGCCAATGTGAATGACGTGCCTGGGCTAGACTTTATCTATGTGCAGTCACGACCATGGCGATTATCGTTCTCCTTCTGACGAAATCGCAGTGACAGCGGCACCTTCTTGCTGAGATGATCCGTATCTTCATCCCAGCCAGGATTTTAACCCTTCTGGCGTCCGAAATGATCCTTCTGTCGGCTTGTTTCCTTGCAGCCGCCTATACCGACCCCGATCTGAGTGATGTTGGCGTTTTCCTCCTGTACGATTCAGGTATTCTCCGAGTCGCCACGGTAGTTAGTCTGTTGGTTTTGAGTCTATTCCTCAGAAACCTGTATAGTGGCGTTCGCATCAGCAGCAAACTGGAGTTGTTCCAGGAACTCTGCATGGTCTTCGGCATGACTTTCATCATGCAGGCGGTGCTCGGCTATCTGAATACCAATTTGATCGTTCCGCGGAAAATGATGCTGGTGGCGACGGTTCTTGCGCTCCCGGCCCTATTCGGCTGGCGTCTTTTATTCGACAGTGCTGCGCGCAAGGCGTTGCCTCTCCGGAAGGTGCTGTTCGTCGGTTTGTCGCCGACGGTTGCGAAGATTGCGCAACGATTGAGTGCGCACCCCGAGTTCGGATTGACGACGGTCGGCTATTTGGAGAGTGGTACTCCAGTGTCAGGTCCGTCACCCGTAAGAAGGCTCGGAACAATGGCGGATCTGACAGCGGTGTTAGATCGGACTGTTCCCGATTCGATCGTCATCGCGCAGCGCGAAGACATCCGGCCTGAGTGGACGGATGAGTTCCTGGCCCTACGCTTCGGAGGAGTTCATGTAGAAGAGGCGGCCGCTCTTTGCGAGCGGATCTTCTCGCGAAAATCAGTAACGGACATGTGGCCCTCGGGGGAGATTTTCGCTGACGTGTCGCAACGCGCTTCTCTCAGCGCCATTCGGGCTTTCAGTTCCTGGATCATCGCATTGGCCACCGCCATCGTCACTCTTCCGTTCACGCTGACTGTTGCCGCCCTGATCGCAATCACTTCACGGGGCCCCATACTGGTTCGCGAATCGCGCGTCGGCCTTCATGACAGAACGTTTGAGGCGTACCGGTTCCGCTGCGTCCGGCAAAATGGTGACCCTACGCCGATCGGCGCATTCCTTCGGCGCTATGGCCTCGTCTGGCTGCCCCAGTTGCTGAACGTTCTGATGGGGCAAATGGCAATGGTGGGGCCCCGTCCGGAGCGCCCGCTTTTTGCCCAGCGGATGGGCGAGTTGATACCCGTCTACAGGCAGCGCCACACCGTTAAACCGGGGGTTACCGGATGGGCGCGGGTTCACCGCAGGCGAGGCGAAGAACAGGATTCCCTGAAAGACCTCGAGTACGACTTGTACTATCTGAAAAATTTTTCCTTCTTATCGGATTTCTTCATCCTGTTACTGTCGCTGAAGGCGGCGGCACGTTCGGCCGATTCAGGTTTCTAACGTGGCCCGGGGCGGCTGGATGATTGACTTTCGTTAGAGTCCAGAGCCGGGTCGCAGGGACGAAGAAGACGGCGATCGATGCCAGCGAGGCCGTATTCATAACCAGAAACGTCCGCGCCGGCGAGGTCAGGCGCTTCAGTGCCCGATCCGGCGCAACAAAACCATCTGATAGCGCCAGCAAAAGCCAGATTGCTCCACCGGTCAATATTGAGGAGCGAAACCAGGAGCCGTCCAGCGCAATCGTTGCGGAAAAAATTACGATGATCAGCCACGGCAGCATGAGGCGTCCGAATTTGTGTGAAAGAAAGTGAAATCTCATGCGATTTTTGCGCGTGAACAATTCAGGTAACCGCGTATAGACCTGCCACAGTCCCGCCAGCGTTCGGAACCGGCGTCGGAACTCGGTTCCCGCGACAGCAGGGTAATCGAAGGCAATGGCCGCAGGATCGAAAATCACACGATAGCCCTCAAAGAAGGCGCGGAGAGGCAACATGGCGTCATCGGTCAGCGTATCCCCGGGGATGGGCCGGGCCAGGGACCGGCGCATAGCATAAATGCACCCGGTTGTATTGAAGAGTGAATCGATTGCTGACTGTCGTTGGCGAGCCCATATCTCATAGCGCCAATAAAAGCTCATGTCCGCCTGCTCACCTGAATCGCCAGGCAGAAGATGAAGTTCGCCGGTTACCGCGCCGACGGTTGGGTCGGCGAAGTTGGCGACGAGGTGGCGCAGGCAACCAGGTTCCAGGGGTTGGCGCACGTCGGTGAAAAAAAGGATCTCCCCTGTTGCGACGGCCAGACCATAATTGACAGCCGCTGCTTTGCCCCCGCGCGGAACGGCCAGCAGCGTCACTCCCTTTCCGTCGAACTCCCGAACAATGGCTTCAGTCCCATCGGTCGAGCCATCGGACACGACGATGATACTCAGCAGTTCATGGGGATAATCGAGGGCGAGGAGTCCTTCCAGCTTCCTGCGGATCAGGGCCTCGCCATTGTGGACGGCGAGGATCACCGACACGGTGGTCCGGAAGGCCGGATCTTTCGCGATGGGCGGCCGAACATTTCCCTTGCCCAATGCCAGCAGCAACGGATATCCGGCAATAATGTGGAAGACAAGCGCAGCGGAGAGAATCAGCGCGACATACGCGATCAGCATCAGGAGTCGGTGTCCCTGTGTTTCGCTGCACCCGGCGTCAGGCTCCCCAGGATGATCTCCGCATCCATCCACAAAGACCCTTCTTTAATGTAAAAAAGGTCGTATTCGATCTGGCTGCATTCATCCATCAGTTGCCGCCTGTCAGTCAGTTGGCGGCTATCGGGCGCGTGCATCTGAGCCCACCCGAAGATACCCGGCTTAACGGAAAATCGATGCGAATGAAAGGGCATCACTTCTGTCAAATAGCCGGCGAATTCCGAGCGCACCGGCCGTGGACCTACCAGCGCCATGTCACCCCGAACGATATTTACTAACTGCGCCAGATCCACCAGATGCAAGCGTGAGATGAGCTTGCCAACGCCTGTCATGGTTCCGCTTCCGTCGAGCGAGAGTGTGCGAAAGCGAAGTAACTGGAATGGAATATATTGAAAACCGGCGCATTGGGTACATTCAATCACCGGCCCAGGTCCGGAAAACAGGGCGACCGCGACCCAGACGATAATCATGACGGGAAAAAGCGCCAGCAGAAAAATTACGCCGATCAGATTCGTACAGACGGATTGAATCGCCATTGTGCGGCTGTCGCCGCGCAGCGCTGAAGAGAGCAGTACTTCTACAGGTTTCAACCGTTCGCAACAGACGCGCCTGAAGAGCCTTTCGTAGATCGCGGCGGATTCCTCGACAACCACTCCGGACAAGCGGGAATTCAAGAGGATGGAAGGCGAAATACGGCGCGCCCAGTCCGTGATGCTTACGACGATATTTGTAGGTTGGTATTCTTTGAGGATATTTTCGATGTCGTTCAAATCGCCGAGATAAGGTGCGTCGGCAGGTAAGAGCTCCGGCTGCGTGGTTATGACGCCGATGATTGGCTTATGGAGGAACTGAAATATTTTCCCCGCAATCGAATCGAAGCCAATCAGCAGGAACCGCTTTCGTGAGCCTTCGCGTTCCAGGGTGTAGCGTGCCCGAAGTGTCAGCAGTGCGGATGCAAATACTCCGCCCGCTGCAACAAGAAAAGGTGTGCGGCGGATATAGAAGGCATATGTCAGGATCGCGTGCAGCAGCAGATTGACTCCGGTGCCGAGACAAAAGCACTCGATGAATCCGATCCATCCCGTGGCGTCCTCGTTCCCATCGCTCCTCTTCAGCTCAACCGCCGCCCAGAAAGCCAGTACGGATGAGCCGGATCCCAAAAACACTTCGTAGGTGCTGAGGCCTCCCTGGAGAAGGGCGCTGTAAATGAGATAGGCGGCTGCGAAACCAACGGCCACCAGCAGAAGGTCGATAAATGCTTGCGTCGCACGCATTACGGAAGAGTCGACGACCTATTCACGGAATTCACACTGAAAGAAAACGATTTTGAGCCGACGGTCACTACTGGGGAGGGTACCATAGCTCCGAAATACCGTCGCTGTGCACCTGCTTCCCCAATAAAGTTCATCGGAGGTGTTCTCGAATTGCCGTTAAAATGGCTGCCAGCTGAGTAAGAGACCCAGCAAGCCCCCGGCGATGGTGACAGCGTAAAGGACCAGGGCGACACGCCGTACTGTGAGACCCCGGTCAAGCAACCTGTGGTGTATGTGCCCGCGATCAGCCGAAAAGATCGGTTGCTTCTTCAGGCGGCGGCGCACAATCGAAAGGCACAAATCGGTTATGGGAACGCACAGCGCAAGCAACGGTACGGCGAGGCCTGCGGCCGTCACTCGATGTCCAGTCCAGACAATTCCATAGCATCCGAGCAGAAATCCGATTGTCAAAGCTCCGGAATCACCCAGAAAAACATTGGCGGGATTGAAATTGAAAACCAGGAAGCCCAATAGAGCGCCCGCGAGGGGCAGCGCAGTATAAGCCAGAAGGGCACTGCCGTGGGTCATTCCCGCGGCAAAAAAAATCAGGGTTGCCCAGAACGCAATTCCGCCGCATAAGCCGTCGAGGCCATCAATCAGATTCAGTGCGTTGGTTGTCAGCAGCAGCCAAAAGATGGTGAGGGCGAAACTCAGCCAGACCGGCAGGGCGATTGCGCCAAAATGTTCGATTCTCAGACCCTCGGCGAAGGCGACGGTTGCGCCGACGATCTGTCCGCCCAGTTTGACTAAGGGTTTGAGACCCAGGAGGTCGTCAATTAATCCAGTCAAAAACACGATCGCGGTACCCGCGAGGACTGTCTGGAGCCAATGGATCGGAAAGACAGACCCAGGCCCTCTCAGGGAGTTCAGCGCAAAGACGTAGGCGACCACAATCGGAATCCCGCCAACCCGAGGAATTGGATAGGAATGCACCTTGCGGCGACCAGGCCGGTCCACCAGGTTGTATGACCGAAAAACGTCTCTTACTATCGGCGTCAGTATGACTGAAAAGATGAAGGCCTTACCGGAAGCCAGCATCAGGCTGGTCAGGTTCATAGGGAGTGCGATCGATTGGCACTGTCGGAGCGAACCACACCAATCAATGCTCGCCAGGCCCGATCATTGCTCGGCCGGGCTTCTCCAGGTTTGCTGGACGAGCGCAAGCCTCTCGCGATCGAGAGAATGTTCCACAGCGACAATGATCGTCTCGTCTTGCCGGTCGCAGACCTCTCCGAGGTAAATAGTTTTCGGGCAAGTAACCTCCACCAGATCGCCTGTCTTCAAACTTGCTTCAGCCGGGATCGGCGAGAGATCTATTCGAAGGAATTGACCGTCCAGGCCGGACAGCAGAGCGGCATGAGCGGCACCATCGGGCAATAAGCGAACCGTCACCTGTTGATCCTGCTCACTCTGGAACGCGCTCAATCGGCGTACCGTTCAACTTTAATGTAGTTTAGCATCCTGTTTGGTGATGTTGCCGTATGTTTTCTAGTCAAAGTCAGCCCAAACCACAGTGTGATCCGAGGCGCCTTCCTGCCTGCGAGGGGCCAGATCCACTTCCGTCGTATGGCATTTTTCGGCCAGGCAAGCGGTGGCGAGAATGTGATCGATGCGCCAGCCGAAATTGCGGGCGAATGCGTTGCGGAAGTAATCCCAATAGGTGTATTGCACCTGCTCCGGATGGAGTTTGCGGAAAACATCTACGAAGCCCCAGGCTGCAGCCTCTTTGTAAGCGTTGCGCGCGTGAATGTGGAAATCGACATCGTTGACGCGCTTCTCGGGGTGATACACGTCGATTGGCTCGGGAGCAACATTCAAATCGCCCAGCCAGATGGCTGGTGCACCCGGGTCAAGTTGAGTTTCAAAATAGCGGCGAATTCTTCGAAACCATTCGAGCTTGAAAGCATATTTATCCGAGCCGAGCAGATATCCCTGCGGCACGTAGCTGTTGACGATCGGGATGCCTCCGACAACCGTCTGAAGAATCCGAAAATCCTCATTGTCCGGACCTTCGTGAAAACCATGAAGGACTCGCTCCGGTTCGTGCCGGGTTAGAGTGGCAACTCCGTTGTAGCCTTTCATGCCGCGAAACGTGGAATAGTAACCGAGGCTGCGGAAAGCATCGGCAGGGAATTCATGATCCTGAACTTTCGTTTCCTGCAGACACATCACATCCGGCTTGTGACTGTCGAGCCAGTCAAGAACCAATGGGAGACGACGGCGTACCGAGTTGACGTTATAGGTGGCAAGTTTCATGGCGGGGGGCATTTGACCCCGAATCATTCAGACGGCACGCGAAGCCAGGGTTTTCCTCCAGGCTGAGAGAAGTTGATCGCGGGCCTGAGCCTCGATTGGAGCCGGCAATTCGGCGGGCCGATATTGACGGCAGAGATCGACTGTCTTGCGAAGGCTATCGGTGAATTCGATGCAGGGCGGGCAATCGGCAAGATGGGATTCGATTTCCCGGCAGGCTTCCAGTGGCAGTTCGAGGTTCAGATATTCCGACAGCATCGCGAATATTTCTTTGCAGCTTTCGGTGTGCTTGTGTGGTTCCATGTTGCGCTCTCAGTTCTGATGAACAATAACCGGCGAGGGCCGGTTGGATTTCAGATATTCGTCCAATCTCTTGCGGAGGGACAGGCGTGCGCGATGAAGCCGGGTTTTTACAACGTCTGTGCTCACTTCAAGAATCTCCGCAGTTTCGGCGGTGGATAGCGCTTCGACGTCCCGCAGCAGAATAACGGATCGATAAGCCTCCGGTAATTCGCGAATGGCCTGCTCAAGAACGCCGGTCAGCTCGCGCTGCAGCATCTGGTCGTCGGGGAGCGGTGACCAATCGGCGATCTGCAGCCTCGCACCTCGAGAGCTGCCGTCCTTCGAAGGCATGAGCTCGTCGAGGGATAGCTCATGGCTGGGCGCAAACACGCTGCGCCGCCGTTTCATGAGGCAGACGTTCTTCGCGATGCGGAACACCCAGGGCCGTACTCGCTCGGGTTCGTGAAGCTGGTTCAAGCTTTCAAACACTTTCAGAAGCGTGTCCTGGGCAACCTCCTCTGCATCCTCTCTGTTGCCGCACATCAGCCAACTGTAATGGAAAATTTTCGGGCGGAAATACTCGATGAAATGGGTAAACGCTTCCGGCTCTCCGGCGAGGAGCCGACGCGCCAGTTGTTCATCGTGCTCGCGTACCTCCGCGCTCATTCGCTCCAATTCTATCTGTCAGGCGGCTGTTAGCTGGGTTGCCTTGGCGGAAGCGTTCACCGAAACGTCCATCGCCGGAGAATTGAGCAACGTGTTGTGAATCAGGCAGTTCTTCACCGCTCGCAACACTCCGGCTTCGTGGCGTGAATCGAGACCGGGCGCTGTTACCTCAATCCGAAAGGACGCAAGACGGGCTGGCTGGGTCGCTTTTTCGGCAGAGACTTGCACGTTCACGTTATCGGCGGGAAGGCCTCGGGCATTCAGGTACTGTGCTGCATAGTAGCCCGCGCACGTCGCCAGCGCGCCAAGAAGGAATTCCGGCGGTGTGATCCCGGCATCGGTGCCGCCCATGTCCTCCGGCTGATCGCAGATTAAGCGATGTTCCCGGGCCGCGACTTCAAATTTGACTCCACCAAGATAACGGGCTTCGACTTTCATTTTTTTCCACTCCTGCAGCAGAAGATGCAGGTTCGGTGAAAAGGTGACAGCCGGAAATTACTCTTCGCTGAGGGTCAGATACATCAGTTTGCCCTCGCGTTCGATCTGCAAAACCAGGGGGTCGGTATTTTTCAGGTTCGCCACAGCGTCGCGGATGGATTCGAGAGTAGCGACGGGCGTGGTGTTGACCGAATAGATGACGTCTCCGAGCTTCAATCCACCCTGACCGGTATATTCCGATTCGCCTTCTCGGGCGGCTACGATTACCCCGTATTTTTTGCGCGTATCGGGGAGCAGCTTAGCCACTTCCGGGGTTATCGGGACTCCGACGATGCCCAGCTTCGGAATGAGATTGTCCTGAGGCTTCACCAGGTCCATGAAGCGGAAAGGATCGTCGTCGCGCTCGGTCACCTGCACCTTCATGGAGAGCGGTTTGCCGTCCCGCAGAACGTCAATGGCGACCGTATCGTTTAAAGAAATTCGATAAAGCGCAATTTCAAACTGGCGGGCATTCTCCATCGTCTTGCCGTTCATGGCGACTACAATGTCGCCGACTTCGAGACCGCCTTGCGTTGCCGAACCATCGGGGTCGACATCGCCCAGGATGACGCCCCAATCCTGTTTCAGGTCGAGACCCGCTGCGAGCTCGGGAGTGATGCTCTGTGGTTTGGCACCGATTTCGCCGCGATGTACGTGCCCGTCTTTGCGAATCTGCTGGTAAACGTTGGCGACTACATTGCTCGGAATGGCGAATCCGATTCCTTCGCTGCCGCCCGATTGGGAAAAGATGAAAGTGTTGATGCCGACCACGTTGCCATTGGCGTCGAGAAGCGGTCCGCCGCTGTTACCGGGATTGATGGGCGCATCGGTCTGGATGTAGACATTGGGATCGTCCGGCCGAATCTGCCGGCCGACCGAACTGACAACTCCGAGACTCACCGAGTTCTCGAGACCGAGCGGATTACCGAATGCAAGGACGAGTTGACCCTGATGTAACTTCTCAGAATCTGCCAGTTTCAGAACGGGGAGGGTAGACTTGCCGGGATCAACCTTTAAAACGGCGAGATCGGCTTCGCGATCGAATCCAACTACCTGGGCCTCGAGTAGTTTGCCGTGAGCGTGAGTTGAGGCGCCTTGTTCGGAAGAATCGTCCGGTGCGGAAGCGAACTGAACTCTTACGCGGCGGGTGTTCTTCACGACGTGGTAGTTGGTCACGATGAAGCCGTCGGTACTGAGGACGATCCCCGAGCCCGAATTGCGCTGTTTAGTTACGAGCCCGGCACTTTGACCATTGGCGGCTTCTTCCTCGTCGGGCAGCGCGTAGCTCGTGGAAAAGATCTGAACGACGGCAGGGCCAACGGTTCGCGCCAACTGCTGGATGGAGTCGCTCAGTTCGCTGAGACGCTCTTTCGGTGCGGCAGGTTTGGTTTGCGCGGTAAGAGCCGCGGCCGTCAGGAGCGCTGCCAGGCTAAAACGAGAAACCATCATAGAGTATTTGATTCGAGCGGAGTTTCGCTGGGTACCTATCTTACGATGTTTTACATTCTGAAGGGTTTACGCTCATTCGCCGCCCATCTCGTGACTGCGAACATCGGGATCGGTAGGAAACGGATGGGCATCCGCTGAAGGGCCAGACCAGTCCACGCTGTTCCACGGGTCAGCGGTATTGCGAAGGTCGATTGCGCCGTGATTGTTGAGGATCTTTACCGCATCCCGTTCGCGAGTGGAATCCACTTCAGCCGTTACAATAATTGCGCCCCGGCGGACCGCTTCTTCATAAAGGGGAGCTTCGTCGTGAGGTACGCCCATTTGGTGGACCGCACCTATCACGCCTCCGAATGTGGCTCCAATTCCGGCGCCCGTCAACAAGGTGGCAAGGGCTCCGCCGGCGATGATTGGACCTACGCCGGGAATAATAATGGCGGTCAGGCTGGCGAGAAGCCCAACGCCCGCGCCAAACGAGGCAGAAGAGGCGGCAGCCGCACCGGGCGATTCCGACATTTCTCTGGCTTTGCGTAGATATTCATCATGCTTCGCGGCGTCATTGCCCGCGAGTATGCTGATGCTATCGGAGGGAATTCCGTCTCGCATAAGATCCTGTGCGGCGCGCTGGGCTTCCTGAAGTGATCTGAATACACCTGCGACAGAATGCATGGTCCTGGCTCTCCTGAATAAACAGTGGCACGCGGGACGCCACTCCGGATGATGCGCGCGGGAACACCTTAGGAAACTGCGCGGGATCGTACATTGGTACTTGGGCACGCCTACAGTTCGCATTCTGGGGATTGAGAGCTCCTGTGATGAAACCGCTGCAGCGGTCATTGAGGACGAAACGCTTGTGCGTTCTTCGGTGGTCGCAAGCCAGCTTTCGGTTCATGGAAAATACGGCGGCGTCGTTCCGGAACTGGCGTCGCGTGAACACCTTAGATCGATCGTCCCTGTAGTTCGGGAGGCGATGGTTGAGGCGGGCATCGGCTGGAGCGATCTCGCCGCAGTCGCCGCCACTTCGGGTCCCGGACTGGCCGGATCTCTGCTGGTGGGGTTGACCTATGCCAAAGCGATCTCCCTGGCGGCAAATATCCCGCTGATTGCTGTCAACCACATTGAAGGCCACATTCATGGGGTGGTTCTCGAAGCGCGCCTCGCAGGAACTCCCGCGGCTTTTCCCGCAGTCGCTCTTGTAGTCAGTGGCGGACACACTCATTTGTTCGCGGCATTGTCCGATGGGAGCTATCGCCTGCTGGGACGCACGCGCGACGATGCGGCCGGTGAGGCCTTCGATAAAGTCGCGAAGCTGTTGGGATTCGGTTATCCGGGAGGGCCTGTGATCGATCGGCTGGCTCCGCATGGGGATCCGGAAGCCGTGCCTTTTACAAAGCCAAAGATGAAGGGGAACGCTCTGGATTTCAGCTTCAGCGGGTTAAAAACGGCCGTCCTCCGCTGGGTTCAGGCGCGCGATATGGATGAGGAAATCGCCGCACGGCGCAGTCTGGTGCAAAGTAATCCAGAGCCGAGTACGGATCAGTGGCTGGCGGTGACGCCTTCGGCAACGCGCGATTTACTGGCCAGCTTTCAGCACACGGTGATCGAAGAATTGATCCGCCGGGCTTCGGATGCGGCGGAGCAGGTGCCAGGAGTCCAGTCCCTGATCATCTCAGGAGGCGTCGCGTGCAATTCCGGTCTGCGGGCTGCGGCAACCCAGGGATCTACAGGGCTGCCTGTGTTCTTTCCCTCCCGGGCGTTATCTACAGACAATGCTGTAATGATTGCGGCTGCGGCCTTTCCCAAATATCGACGCGGCGAATTCGCGGAACTGTCCGTTGCAGCGGAACCGAATCTGACGCTAACTTGAAGGTCTGGTAAGGACGCCTAACGGCTGCCCCATTTAAGGAGGCTGGTTACGGGCCGCGTCAGCGGGTCCTGATAATGGTTCGGGCTGACCCGCACTGCGTAGCCGAGCCGGCCGGTTTGAGCGGGCACAATCTCGCGCTCAAATACGGCGATGTCCCCTTCCACGCTGCGTCCCGGTAAGGTGATCACTTCAGTTTCCTCGAGTCCGCCGCTGGAACTGATCCGTCCGATCACGCATTCGACGCGAACATCGTCGGGGCGCAGTCCGGCAAGCCGAACAGAAGCGCGCACGGTCACGGGATTTCCGCTCATCACAGGGCCTGTGGGGGCGGGTCCCATATCGACAAAATTCACTTGCGGCCAGATCGCGGTGACCTTCGCATTCCACGCCGCGCGATCTCTCGCCTTCTGGAAGTTATCAGCACGTACTTGTTCCCATTGTTCGTGGGCGGGTTGATAAAGCTGCCGGAAATAATCGTTCACCATGCGGCGCGCGTCAAATTGCGGGGTCAGGCCGATCATGCAGGTCTTCATCCGGCGCACCCAGTCGGAAGTTGGGCCGCCGTCGGCCTGGGAGAAGAACAAAGGCACAATTTCGCGCTCCAGCAAATAGTAAATGTTGCTGGCGTGGATGCTGTCCTGATCTTCCGAATAGTCTTCCCGATCGCCGATGGCCCAGCCGCCGGAAATCTCATAGGCCTCATCAAACCAGCCGTCGAGCACGGAAAGATTGAGGACGCCGTTCATGGCGGCCTTCATGCCGCTGGTCCCGCAGGCTTCCTCCCCACGTCGCGGTGTATTCAGCCAGAGGTCGACTCCCTGGACCAGCTCGCGGGCGATTTTCATGTCGTAGTCTTCGATGAAGACCAGATGCTTCCATAGATCGGCATCGCGCGATAGCTGCACGATTTCCCTGATGAACGTTTTGCCCGGCTGATCCTTGGGATGCGCCTTGCCCGCAATGATTACCTGCACTGGGCGCTCGCTGTTGCAGAGAATCTTCTTGAGCCGTTCCACATCGCGGAACAGCAAAGTGGCGCGCTTGTAAGTAGCGAAGCGGCGCGCGAATCCGATAGTGAAGGCGTGCGGATCCAGCACCTCCGCTGCGTGCCGAAGTTCAGCCGCCGCGGCTTTACGCCGGTACGCCGATGCGGTCTGGCGATCGCGGATGAAGGCGATCAAACGACGCTTGTGCCGCCGGTGCATTTCGAGCAGCTCTTCGTCGGGAATATCGCGGATCTGACTCCAGACCGCGCTGTCGTTCCAACGATTCCGCCAGTCCGGTTCGAGGTATTGATCGTAAAGATCGGCCAGATCGCCATTGATCCAGCTGGGCAGGTGCACGCCGTTAGTGACGGACGTGATCGGTGTTTCCCAGACAGGCAAAGTTGGCCAGAGACCGTGCCACATTTCCTGAGAGATCGTCCGGTGCAGACGGCTCACACCATTGCGATAGGCCGAGGCGTTCAACGCCAGAATGGCCATGGAAAGCGGCTCGCCTTTGTCCTGCGGGTTGCGCCTTCCCAGCGCCATGAAGCGGTCGAAATCGATTTTGGCGTCGCGGCAGAAATCGTTGAAGTAGTAATAGACCATGCCCGGATCGAAGAGATCAATACCGGCGGGCACGGGCGTGTGGGTTGTGAAGATGTTGTTGACGCGGGTGGCTTCGAGGGCTTCCTCGAAGGACAATCCCTGACGTTCGATGAACAGCCGAATGCGCTCAATGGCCAGAAACGCCGAGTGCCCTTCGTTCATGTGGAAGACGGTCGGTTTATATCCCAGTAGTTCAAGGGCACGCATGCCGCCGATGCCCAGCACGATCTCCTGGCGGATACGCATGTCGTTATCGCCGCCGTAGAGCTGGCTCGCAATGGCGCGATCTTCGGGACGCGCGTTGGCCGGAGTATTGGTATCGAGGAACAGCAGCTTGATTCGGCCGACATCCAGCGTCCAGATGCGAATATTTACGGGTCCGCTCGGGATCTGGACGGACACGGAGTACTGCTCTCCCCTGGCATCGAGCGCGGGCTGAATCGGGAGGGTGTAGAAATCGTTTTCGAGATACCGTTCCTGTTGCCAGCCATCGGCATTGAGGAATTGGCGGAAATAGCCGAGTTGGTACAAAAGGCCGACGCCGACCAGCGGAAGGCCCATATCGCTCGACGACTTTATATGATCGCCGGACAAAACACCTAGGCCGCCCGAGTAAAGAGGCAGACATTCGGTGAGGCCATACTCGGCGGAGAAGTAGGCGATGACTTTGCCCGACATGGCGGGCGTTGGTTTGGAGCCGGCGTCGAATTTCTGGCAGGCCAGTTGATATTGGGCCAGATAACGCGGATCGGACGCGGCGCGTTCCAATGCATTCTGGGAAACACGCCCCAGCATGATGACCGGGTTATAGCCGGATTCTTTCCACAGGGCGGGGTCGAGGCGGCGGAAGAGAGTTCGGATGGATGGTTCCCAGGCCCATAGAATGTTGTACGCCAGCTCGGGCATACGCTCAAGGGCTGGCGGAAGCGCCGGCCGAACTACAAATTCTCTTACCGGCTCAATGTTAAAAGGCACTCTTCACCACCTGCCGCATCGATGAATCATCAATCACAGCTCTGCTCGATAAAAACTGATCACATCCACCGCTTAATCACATCCACCGCTTAATAAAGTTTGTGTCGAAGTTGCCTGCGATGAAATCGGGTTCGTTCAGAATTTTCTTGTGCAGCGGAATCGAAGTATGAATGCCCTCGATGACGAAAAGATCGAGGGCACGCTTCATCCGCTGAATGGCTTCGTTGCGATCTTTGCCGTGCGCGATCAGCTTGGCGACCAGGGAATCGTAATAGGGCGGGATGACGCCGTCCTGGTAGGCATGGGTGTCGACCCGAATGCCAATACCGCCGGGCAGGTTCAGACCCGTGATCCGCCCCGGTGACGGCGTGAAAGTCTCGGGGTTCTCCGCGTTGATCCGGCACTCGATGGCGTGACCGCGGAACTGAACCGGGCCGCCCAGAATATCGGAAAGTTTCTCGCCGGCGGCTATGCGGATCTGGGCTTTCACCAAATCAATGCCTGTCACCGCCTCCGTCACCGGATGCTCCACCTGGATGCGCGCATTTACTTCGATGAAGTAAAGGTCGCCCTTTTCGTCCATCAGGAATTCGACAGTGCCCGCGTTGCTGTAACCAATGGCTCGCATGGCTTTGCGCAGGCTAGCCGTAACCTTTTCCCGCACTTCAGGGCGCAGCGCAGGCGAGGGCGATTCCTCCAGCAGTTTCTGGTGGCGCCGCTGAATGCTGCAGTCGCGCTCGCCCAGAATCTCCACATTGCCGTGCTCGTCGGCCAGTAATTGAAACTCGATGTGGCGAGGCGCGCCAATGTATTTTTCGAGATAAACGTCGGCGCTGGAGAACGAAGCGCCCGCTTCCTGCTGCGCCTGGGTCAGAAGTCCTGGCAGTTCCGCAGCTTCGTTGACCACGCGCATACCGCGGCCGCCGCCTCCTGCTGAGGCTTTCAGAATGACGGGATAACCGATCTTGTTCGCCGTTTCGACGGCTTCGTCCGCATTCGAAAGAACGCCCTCAGAGCCCGGCAGGATAGGCACGCCATGCTGCTTCATGATGGCGCGCGCCCGTTCCTTAATCCCCATGGAAGCGATCACTTCAGGGGTAGGGCCGATGAATTTTATGCCAGACACGCGGCAGACTTCGGCGAACCCGGAGTTCTCGCTGAGGAAGCCGTAACCGGGGTGTATGGCGTCAACGTTGGTAATCTCCGCCGCGCTGATGATCGAAGGGATATCGAGATAGCTGCGCGCGCTGCGGGCCGGTCCGATGCAGATCGCCTGGTCGGCGAAGCGTACGGGAAGACTGTTGCGGTCGGCCTCGGAATAGACCGCTACCGTGGGGATGCCGAGATCCTTACAGGCGCAAATCACCCGGAGTGCGATCTCTCCCCGGTTAGCGATCAGAATCTTCTTAAACGGGCCGGATGCCAAAGAGGGCTTCTCCGTATTCAACCGGCTGGCCGTTTTCGACAAGTTTCGTTTCGATTACGCCCGCGACATCCGCTTCGATTTCGTTCATCAGCTTCATCGATTCGATGATGCAGAGAACTTTACCCGGGGTGACATGCTCGCCGATTTTGACAAACGCCGGGGAACTGGGAGAGGCGGACTCGTAAAAAGTACCTACGATAGGGGACTTGGCGAAGATCAGAGAATCCGGATTTTTGGCTTCCTGCTTGCCCGAAGGCGTCGCGGCTTTCAGCGCGGGACCGCCAGCCGGAGCGGCATAAGTCACCGGCGCTTCACCGGCAGCTATTGGTGCCGCCGCCATCACAACACTCGTTTCGGTGGGGAACGTCCGTCGAATGCGCACACGGTTCTCGGCGCGCTGCACTTCGAGTTCGGCAACCCCTGTTTCCGTAACGAGTTGAATCAACTCGCGAATCTCTTCAATTGTCATGCAACTGACTAGATTAACAGGCGAACTAAAGCTCTGAGCAGACCCTTACAATCCAGCTGCTCCGTCCGGGCTTTCCGCTACCATGAAATTGCCATGCCGGATGCCGCGCCCGCTATCGCCGTTCGTGATCTTTGTAAGGTTTACAGCGGAAAGGCAGCCGTCGACAAGCTCACGATGACCGTCCCCAGCGGGACATTCTTTGGGTTTCTGGGGCCAAATGGGGCAGGGAAATCCACTACTATCCGAATGCTGACGGGTCTGATTCCACCTACGTCCGGGAGCATAGAGCTGTTCGGCCTGTCCCTTTCAACCGACGAAATGGCGATCAAGCGCCGGATCGGGCTGGTTCCCGACGATTCGCTCCTTTTCGACCGCCTGACCGGTGCCGAGTTTCTGGAGTTCGTCGGCCGCATGTATACCTTGCCGCGTGCCCTCGCGGCGCAACGTGCGGTGGAACTTCTCGATCTGTTCGAACTATCGGCCGAGCGGCGCAAGCTGATCGCGGAATACTCCAAAGGAATGCGTAAGCGAGTAGCCATGGCCGCGGCGCTGATCCACCGCCCTGACTTGTTTCTGCTCGACGAACCGTTCGAGGGTGTAGACGCCGTGGGTGCGCGGCTGATGAAAGACATTTTGCTCGACCAGGTGCGTCACGGCGCCACCATTTTTCTGACCTCGCACGTCCTCGAAGTAGTAGAACGGCTCTGCGATTACGCGGCGATTATCAGCAACGGTCGAATCGTGGCGGAGGGGCGCATGCAGGATCTGCGGGCCGGCTCGGAAACGCTGGAAGAGGTTTTCTTCCGCACCGTCGGAACAGACCGTGAATACGAAAAGCTGGAATGGCTGACGTGACATGCGGGGTTAACTTCCTCTCGTGATTGCCGCGATCCTGCGCGCGCAGCTACTCAGCATGCGGCTCCGTGTCGGAGTGCGCCGCGGCGGCTCGATATTCTCGCTGATCACCGGATGCATTTTCTACGGCTTTTGGGCGCTGCTGGCCTGGGCCGCCCTGGAGTTTTTCTCTGACCCCGCCGCATTGCCCCAACTGAAAACCTTGCTTCCCGCCGGATTGCTGCTCATCTTCGCCTACTGGCAGGTTTCTCCCGTGATCTCAGCCGGTTTCGGAGCCACCCTCGATCTGCGTAAGCTCCTCGCCTGGCCCGTACCTCACTCAAAGCTGTTTCTCATCGAAGTGTTGCTGCGACTGACCACCTGCGCTGAAATGCCTTTGGTCGTGGCAGGAATCGGTTTGGGCCTCCTGCTCAATCCGGATCTGCCGGCGACTGCGAAAGTCACCGCGGCTCTTGGGTCGATTCTGTTTGTGGTCCTGAACGTTCTGCTTTCGGTAGGGGTTCGGAACGCTGTCGAGCGGCTCTTCCGGCACTCGCACCTCCGGGAGTTTGTAGTTCTGGTTTTCGTTCTTGCCCTGATCGCACCGCAGATAGCGGTATTCCTGCGGATTCGTTTCTCCACGGTGCTTCACCTGGTACCTACCTTCATCGGCTGGCCATGGACGGCGTTCGCGAATCTTTTGATGGCCCAGGCGCTTCTGACCAGTACAGCCGTTGCTCTGCTCTATCTGGCGGGCGCCGCGGCTTTCAGCTACTGGCAATTCGAGCGCACCATTATGCTGGATTCCGGCACTGGCAAAGAGGACAGCAGTGAAGCGCGCAATCCGGCGATTCTGAACGCACTGTTCCGTATTCCGGCGTTGTTCTGCGGCGACCCCATCGCGGCTCTGGCGGAGAAAGAACTTCGCACACTGGCCCGCGTGCCCCGCTTCCGCATCGTTTACGCGATGTCGTGTGTCTTCGGGATCGTGATTTACCTGCCAACTCTGGCCGAGCACCGTCGAACATTTTTTACGGCCAACGCGCTGCCCATCATGTCGCTCTACGGCTTGTTGATGTTGGGGCAAACCAGTTACTGGAACTCCTTCGGCTTTGATCGCTCAGCGGCGCAGGGCTATTTCTCCTGGCCGATTTCGTTCCGATCCGCCCTGATCGCGAAAAACCTCAGTGCAGGCCTCCTGCTCATCCCGCAGATCCTGATCATCTCCTTCTTCGCACGCGCTATGCGGTTCGATGTCTCGGTTCCCCGCCTGATCGAGACCTTGTTTGTCATTCCCATCGCGGCGCTGTATTGGTTTGCGGTGGGAAACATCAGCTCGGTTCGGATGCCGCGCGCGATGGACCCGGACAAGATGAACCAGATGTCGAATAAGCTTCAGGCGCTCACGATCTGGTCGGCTCCCTTGCTGCTGTTGCCGATCGGCCTCGCTTACTGGGCGCGCAGTGTGCTCGAAAACGAGTGGGTCTTCGTAGCGCTTCTGGCAGTCGCGGCGGTAGTGGGCGCAGTATTTTACTGGGTCGGACTCGATTCCGCAGTGTCCGCCGGGCTGCGCTCCCGCGAAGCCATGCTACGTGAACTCTCACGTTCTGAAGGTCCGCTCTCGTCCGGTTGACCGCAGCCCAAAACGTAGCGCAATCGTACTGACGGGAACACTTCCGCCTTGCCCCGTTGGCCCCGCTCGCGGAGAATCGGGGCATGAACTACGGATGCTCCGCCGCCATTGGAGCGGTAAGCGGACTGCGCGCCTTCACCGGATCGGCGATCATTTCCGATGCCGCGGCGCGCAAAATTGTCCCGGTGAAGCGAACTCCCGTATCGTGGCTGGCGTCCGACAACATCGCGACGGCCACCGCCCTTCTTGCCGCCGCCGAACTGGTGGCTGACAAACTGCCGTTTACTCCCAGGCGCACCGCTGCCCTTGGTTTAATCGCCCGCGGCGTCACCGGTGCTATCTGCGGCATGGCCGTTGTCGGCCGCAGAAAGCGCAGCGAGATGGTGGCCGGAGCCGTAGTTGGCGCGTCGGCTGCACTGGCAGCGGCGTGGGTCGGCTATCAGTATCGTAAACGAGTAAAACTTCCGAAGTTTCTCGCCGCTATTCTTGAAGACACCGTCGCCGTTACCGCCGGAACAGCCGTAGTCAAAGCTCTCTGCCGTTAGTATGGTGACGCGAAAGCGCCACTATTGGCAACTGGCTGGTGAATTGCTCTGGTTCTCTTCGGAGACATTTATGAAAGTTGTACCCGTCGTTGCATTATTCTGTTTAGCCCTGGCCGGTTGTTCACAAAGTCAGGACGACCATGCTCACGCTGAAGCCGAAAGAACGCGTGAACAGATGCGGCAAACCGGTGAGCAACTTCGTCAGGATATCCGGCCTGCGCTTAAGCATGCCGAGGCCGACACCGCACGCGCCAGTAAGGATCTGGATCGAGGTCTCGAGACGACGCGCGACAAAGTGCGCAAAGCTCTGGATGCGCCGACTGCGGGCGATCAAAACAGATAATCGTCAGGGAATCGCTACACTGAATCCGTGGACCAACCCGCGCGCGGCCGTGACCCTTACGATGCGCTCTTGCTCGTTTCCTTCGGTGGACCGGAAAAGCGCGAAGACGTTATTCCTTTTCTCGAGAATGTTTTGCGCGGTCGCAATGTCCCGCGCGAACGGCTGCTTGCTGTTGCCGAACATTATTACCACTTCGATGGAGTGAGCCCGATCAACGGCCAGTGCCGGGATCTCATTACCGCCTTGCAGCCGAAAGTGAACCTGCCCATCTACTGGGGCAATCGCAACTGGCAGCCCATGCTCACGGACACCGTTCGAGAAATGCGTGATCGCGGCGTTGCCCGTGCCTTGACGCTCGCGACTTCAGCGTTCGGCTCATATTCCGGATGCCGGCAGTATCGTGAAGACATCGCTGCGGCTTGTGCGGTAGTCGAAGGTGCCCCGAAGATCGACAAAATCCCGCCCTTCTGGTGGGACCGTTGCTTTATCGAGGGTATGGTCGAACGTCTCAAAGACGCAATGGACCGCCTGCCCGACGCCGACATAATCTTCACTGCGCACAGCATTCCCGAAGCTATGGCCGAAGCCAGCCCCTACGTCCGCCAGTTGCGTGAGGCTGCCCAACTCATACAAGGGCGGCTGCATCTCAAAGGGGATCCCGCGCTGGTATTCCAGAGTCGCAGCGGACCCCCGTCGCAGCCGTGGCTTGAGCCTGATATCTCTTCATACCTGAAAAACACCGATTCGAAACGCCTGATCGTCGTGCCGCTCGGATTTCTCTCAGACCACATGGAAGTGGTCTACGATCTCGACACCGAGTTGGCCGAGCAGGCCCGCGAGTTGGGTATCGAAATGGTTCGCGCGGGAACGGTGGGAACGCACCCGGTTTTCGTGAACCTGCTCGCACAAATGATCAATGAGTTGACCGAGCGAGGCGTCCGCGAGTGCGATCCGAATTGCTGCGCGCCACCTGTGCGACCGGTCGGTGCGAGTCAGGGAGCCGTGCGTCCCGCGAACAGCCGGCCTACGCCGCCGCAGTGACTTTATTGAGCTTGTCGAGCGCCGCGGCGTCGAGCTTAAGCTGCGCTGCCTTAACCAGATCTTCCAGTTGATCCAGGTTCGTCGCGCTGGCAATAGGCGCTGTGATGCCAGGCTGCTCGATCAACCATGCCAGAGCGACGTGAGCCGGCTTCGAATTCGTTGCCTCGGCGATTTCTTCCAGCGCCCGAACCACAGCAAATCCCCGGTCGTTGAGATACTTGCCCACCATGCCGCCGCGAGCTTTGTCTTTCGCGTCGTCCGCGCTCTTGTATTTGCCGGTGAGAAATCCCGCTGCCAGCGCAAAGTAAGGTACCACACCCAAACCGAACTCTTTCACGACCGGTGCAAGGTCCGATTCGTAATCCGCTCGCTCCAGCAAATTGTAGTGAGGTTGCAGCAGGATATACGCAGGCAGACTGTTATTCCGGCTGGTATTGAGCGCCAGCCGAAGCCGTTCTCCCTTGTAGTTCGATGCGCCAATGTAGCGAACTTTGCCCTGGTCGATCAGCTTTGCATAGGCGGCCAGGGTCTCTTCGAGCGGTGTCGCTTCATCGTCTTTGTGGGAAAAGTAGATGTCGATGTAGTCAGTCTGAAGCCGTTGCAACGAAGCATCCGCCGCCTGCTGAATGTGTTTAGCCGAGAGCCCCAGATCCATCCCGACTTTGGTGGCGATCACGACCCGGTCGCGCTTGCCGCTCTTCGCCAGCCACTTGCCGATGAGCGTTTCGGATTCTCCGCCCGTATGGCCCGGCACCCATCGCGAATACACGTCGGCCGTATCGATGAACGTCAGCCCGAGTTCGACAGACCGGTCGAGCAGCGCCAAAGTATTGGCTTCATCGACAGTCCAGCCGAAGACATTTCCACCCAGACAGATTACGGGAACTTCGAGATCTGTCCTGCCGATCCTACGCTGCGGAATCTGCTGTGAAGTCATATGTTCACCTCGACGTTACTGCTTTTTCGGGGGTTCGACCACCTGGATGTGTAGCTCTTTTAACTGTTGCGGCCGCACCGTGTTCGGCGCGTTCATCATCAGGTCTTCGGCGTTCTGATTCATCGGGAACATGATGACTTCCCGGATGTTCGGCTCATCCGCGAGCAGCATCACAATGCGATCGATGCCCGGAGCGATACCACCGTGCGGCGGTGCGCCGAATTTAAGCGCGTTGATGAGCGCTTTGAAGCGTGTATTCACTTCATCGCTGGTGTACCCGGCGATCTCGAAAGCCCGGTACATGATGGCGGGTTGATGATTCCGAATGGCCCCCGAAGAAAGCTCATAGCCGTTGCACACAATGTCGTACTGGAAGGCTTTGATCGTGAGCGGGTCCTGCGTATTGAGAGCATCGAGTCCGCCCTGCGGCATGGAAAACGGATTGTGGCTGAATTCGATTTTTCCGGTTTCCGGGTCGGCTTCGTACATCGGAAAATCGACCAGCCAGCAGAAGCGATAAACGTTCTCTTCAATCAGCTCCAGTTGCCGCCCCAGCGAATCCCGCAGCATGGCGAAGATGCGGCAGATTTTCGCGACGTCGGTATCGGCCAGAATGATGATCGCGTCACCCGGCTCCGACTGGGTCAGCGCAATCATCTGCGCCGTACTCTCCGGCGTCAGGAACTTAGCCACCGGACCTTTGAGAGTGCCGCCCGGTTCGACGGACAGCCAGGCCAGTCCCCCGGCTCCGGCGGTTTTGGCCTGTTCTTCCAATTTGTCCCAGAAAGAGCGCGATTTGTCCGACGTTTTCGGCAGACGCATAGCGCGCACGGTTTTGCCTGCAAACGCGCGGAATGTTGACTCCGCGAACATTGCGCTGAGATCTGTGATTACCAGCGGATTGCGCAGGTCGGGCTTATCGGAACCGTACTTCAACATGGCGTCGGCCCAGGCGAGGCGCGGAAAGGGTGCCGAAGTAATCGTCCGGCTCGGCGCGAATTCGGCAAACAGTCCGGTGAACAGCGTCTCGAGGGCGGCGAACACGTCGTCCTGCGTGACAAAGCTCATCTCCAGATCGAGCTGATAAAACTCACCAGGTGAACGATCGGCTCGGGCATCCTCATCGCGATAGCAGGGAGCGATCTGGAAATATCGATCGAATCCCGAGACCATGATGATCTGCTTGAACATCTGCGGAGCCTGCGGCAGCGCGTAGAACTTGCCGGGATGCCGCCGCGCCGGAACCAGAAAATCGCGCGCGCCTTCCGGGCTCGATGCGGTCAATGTCGGTGTCTGAAACTCGGTAAAACCAAGATCCACCATGCGCCGCCGGATGCTCGAGATAATCTTCGAACGCAGCAGCATGTTCGCATGCATCTTCGATTTGCGCAGATCGAGGAAGCGGTAAGTGAGGCGCATCTCTTCCGGTACGGGCAGTTCCGGAAAGATTGAAAAGGGCAGCGGCTCGGTGGCGCCCAGCAGTTCCGCATCCGTGATGCGCACTTCGATTTCGCCCGTGGCCATGGTCGAATTAATGGCCTCGGCATCCCGCGCCACCACTTTGCCGTCGACGCGGATTACGGTTTCCTTGGGCAGCGACGAGATCTTTTCATAGACCGCCGCATCTGGCTCCAGCACCAACTGCGTTACGCCGTAATGGTCGGCCAGATCGATGAAGTAAACCCCCCCATGGTCTCTCCGGTTCCGCAGCCAGCCCGAAAGTCTGACTTCGAGTCCGGTGTGCGAACTTCTGAGTTCGCCGCATGTGTGAGTTCGGTACTTGTGCAACTTCGCCTCGTTTCGGGTATCTATTTGAGTGTCCTGCGGAACCGCAGTTCGCTGAACGGAATCTCCTATTGTAAGCGGAGCAGTTCTTCGCGAGTAACCCGCCGTTGCTCGCCGGATTGCATATTTTTCAGCGAGTATTCCCCGGCGGCGATTTCATCGTCTCCCAGAATCAGGGCATAGCGCGCGCCCAGTTTATTGGCGAGTTCCATCGCCCGTTTCAACTTCGCGCCGGCTGCCACTTCAACGGATGCGCCGCCGCGCCGCAGTTCGCGCGCCAGCCCGCCCGCATGCAACAGCGCAGCCTCGCCCAGAGGAGCGACAAAGAAGTCGAGCGTACTGCCCGCCGTCTGATCTACCGTCATCACCAGCCGGTCTTCCCCGATCGAGAAACCAATTCCCGGAGAATGTACCGGTGATCCGAGCGATTCTGCCAGGCCATCGTACCGGCCGCCGCCCAATACGGAATTCTGCGATCCAAGATTTCCGTGCGTCACTTCGAACGTCGTGCGCATGTAGTAGTCGAGGCCGCGCACCAAACGGGGCCGAATCTCATAGGCGATACCGCGATCGTCCAGATAACTCCGGACTGCGGCGAAGTGCGGCCGGCAAACCTCGCACAGGTTGTCGAGAATCGAAGGTAGAGCATCGATCGTCGGCTGGTCTTCAGGAACTTTGCAATCGAGCACGCGCAGGGGATTCACGTCGGCGCGGCGCTGGCAATCGACGCACATACCCGCCGCCACAGGCTTCAACGCTTCCCGCAACTTTTCGACGAACTGAGGCCTGCAATTCGAACAACCCACGGAGTTGATAAGCAGCGTGAATCCGCTCAAGCCGGTGCGGGTGAGCAGTTCCACCACCAACTCGATCACTTCCGCATCTACGAACGGTGATTCGGATCCAATGGCTTCCGCACCAATCTGGAAAAACTGCCGGTACCGCCCCTTTTGTGGCCGTTCGCGGCGAAACATCGGTCCGATGTAATAAAGTTTCTGCACGCCCGGCTTCTGATCCAGCCGGTGTTCGATGAAGGCGCGGATCACCGAGGCCGTGTTCTCCGGCCGCAGCGTTAACGACGATCCGTCGCGGTCTTCGAAGGTGTACATCTCCTTCGAGACAATGTCGGTTTCCTGTCCCACACTGCGCGCGAAGAGCTGAGTTTCTTCGAGGATCGGTGTGCGAATTTCCTGATAGTTGTAGGTGCGAAACACCTCGCGCGCAATCGCTTCCACGCGATTCCACACGGCTGTGTCGGGAGGCAGTAAATCCCTGGTTCCTTTTACGGCGCGAATCATGTTTAGGGAAGTTTTATGCTAGCACCGCGAGGCGGAGTCCGCTTCGCTTCACGGCTGTCGCAGCACAGCGGCAAGCGGGGGCGGGAAGCTTTTCACAAGTTCAGGATGGGCTTCCGCAAGGCGCACAAGGTCCAGTTCGTCCTTCTTGCGCTTGCTGAAACGGCGCTTCGGATCGGACCATGCCCAGATCTTTCCCTGGGTCACATCGCGAAGACTTGCGACCATCGTTTCGACGCCCAGTACGATCCCATGCTCCGCGCGCGGCAGGAAGTCCTGATAGCGGGGATCGGTTGTGAACTGAATCCTGAGATCGCTGCGTGGAGCTTGGGCGTTCAGCGAATGTTCAAAAGATTCGGTCCGAAACCCCGCCGCCTCCAGCGATTCCGGCAAACGGCTCCATTGACCGGAAACCAGGACGAGATCGGCGTCCACGGTGTAGACGGGCTCCACATAGTGGTTCACGGCAAGACCGCCAATCAGACAGTAGGGGCCGAGGGCTTCGCAAACCTCGACGATTCGCGCAAAATCGTTGCCGCCGCCTTTGGTGACCAGATCGTAAACTTCGACGGCCGTCATACGAGTTATTTGAGCTTAGCGCGGTTTGCCTCGCGATGCTGACTGAAACCGTTTGCGCTTAATCGCAACGAGCAGCGCTGCTCCTGCTGTTGTCAAAATCCCAGTCGCTGGCTCCGGCGCGGATGATTCATCGGTCACGGCCCAAGTGCCAGGACCGGGATTGTTGGGCAGCGCGAGATTATTGTATCCGTTCTCCAATATGGAATAGGATGGGTACAACAGAGATAGTGGAGCCGTCTGATGTGACTCCCTCACCATTGACGGACTGGATTGTTACAATCTCCGAACCGCCATCGATCAGTTCCTGTTCGCCTATGTTCCAACTAGGAGTGTGTCGGAGTGAAAAAAGCGGTGCGGATCTGTTGAGATCGGAAATCCCGCTTGGCGAGAACGCAAACGAGCGGGTCAGCGGCATCGAGTTATACGTGGCCATCGGAAAGCAGAAGCATGGCGAACCACCCGACGCGACCAAATCCGCCGACCTTTCCGTGCCGCCGGTCGCAGTTGACTGTGTTTGCAATCAGTTTTCTGCGCCCTCTTACGTCAGTCAATGCGGTGGCCGGAATTCTGCCCTTCTCAATCAGGTAGACCATCTCAGCCACGCTTATGGCGGGGACGCCGATGCGATTGCCGTCAGCGACCGTGGCATCTATGAAGGCGGAAGCCGCACGCCCAGGCCGCGGATCAGAAAAGAGATACCAGAGGGTGGTGTGGGTGTCGGCGATCGCGACGACCATCAGAAATCGGAGCGCGGGAAATTCGCGAGCATCTCCGCGCGATTCTGATCGATCTCCTCGGCTGATGGAGCAGGGCCGTATTTTGCGAGGAGGCCGCGCAGGGACCGCGTGGGTTCTTTTCCGGGAGCCTCCGCAGCCGCCTCGGAGAAAATTCGTCTGAGAGCCTCACGCACCAGGGCGTCCAGCGAGACACCCCGGGCCCGCGCCGCTGCGACCAGCTTCGCTTCCTCTTGCGGCTCCAGTGGCAAAGTGAGCGTCATGAACATTTTCATTATGTCACTGGCGGCCGGAGAGAATCCTCATCCTCTCCGGCGTTACCACTGATCGGGATACAGGTTCCCGCGTTTGAGCGCTTCCTCATCCAGAACCGGATGCTGAGGAAGCTGTCGAGCCATTCGTCGAGTTCCTTCTCCCATTGATCCGAGCCGTCAGGGGGTGTGGCGAGGGTCCACCCTCGATGTCGGGAGACAATTGGATGCGCATGACGGTTCCAATCAAAGCATTGCGATAACCCAGGTGCGCTCACTTGTTGAGCGGTTGCAGACGCCGGTATTTCAGACCGCCGCCTCTTCTCCGGATGGGCTATGGAGCCCCATGCAGCAAAACGGGAAGTAAGTGTTTTTTTTCCCGTGGCTTGCGGAGAACGCCAGTGACACGTTATGCCCGACTGCTCCGAAATGCTCGGGTGTCACTTTTTGGTCACCACAGACCCGTCAAAAACAGTGAAATTGAGAGAAATCAGGTGAGATCGAAAACGGCTGCAAGCTATTGTCTGACAAGAGGTTATGGTTTATTTTCTTGCGCTTGCAGGAATGGCGAAAAAGGTTTTCAAGACCGGAACATTCAATCGATCTGCCATTCCTCCGCCTTCGATCTTACGTGATTTCC